>Ga0209979_1000083_pt1 | contig 161494 bp, 155 predicted proteins | sample AnhtaG_FD_183114 | JGI IMG/M metagenome (GOLD analysis project Ga0209979, IMG submission 183114) | Deep subsurface microbial communities from Anholt, Denmark to uncover new lineages of life (NeLLi) - Anholt_01485 metaG (SPAdes) (version 2) | ecosystem: Environmental > Aquatic > Marine >...
GACATCCACCCAGTCTCAACCACCAACCAGCCGGAAACCCGCACCACATCTACTTCTCCACCGCTTCAACACCCCCGCCGTCGCTTGCGTTTCGGCGCTGTGTTCTGCAGCGAGGGGCGAATATTAGACAGGTTTTTCGAACAGCGCAAGCCCTTTCTTTTTGTAGGGTCTTTACCCCCCTTTTCCAGCTAGATGGCGGGATGGGTCCGGACCCAGCGCAATTGCTTGGCTGCGTTGGCCCGGGCGGCAATGGCGCGCGCATGGAATGCATCGATCACGGCAGCCGGCGGCGCCGCACGCTGCGCCTGCCGCAGGCGCGCCAGCGAGGCGTCAGCATCATGAACTTCGCCCAGTGCATCCTGGAGCACCCGCAAATGGTTACGGCGACGCTTGGAAGCGCGGGCGCCGAGCGCCGGGTAGAAAGACTCATATAGATAGCGCCACTGCTTGGCCGCGATGCGCGCCTGATGAAGCTGGGTGGCAGATGCGCGCTTCGGCCGACGGCCGCGCTTGATGACGCGGCGCCTCAGCGCCCGGGCCCGCGCATGGGCAAACGCGCGCTGCTTGCCGGGTGACGCCTCCCCCAGAAATGGCGCAACCGCCGCTTTCAGGGCATCGAGCATGGCCCGTAGGTCAGGCGACGCCAATTCAGTCTGCAGCTTTCGCCACGCACGGTCTCGAGCCGCTTGCGCACGCGCAACGGCCCGGTCCAGCCACTTCTGTACGGCAGCGTCTTCCGGGCTCAGGCCGGCGCGGGCCGTCGGTAGCCAATCCAATAGGAGGACATCCCATTCGCGGACGGGCCCGGTGGCAGCGGCCAGCTCGCGCAAGCGCGGCTTCCAGGCCCCCACGAACTCGGCGGGCAAGACAGGCGCGAACGTCACCCAGGCGGAGCGCAGGCGCCGCAACGTGACACGGAATTGATGGAGATCCTCGTCGGAAGGGGCGGGGGCGGCCAGTTTGCCCAGCGCCGCATGGAGCGCATCGACGTGCTCGACCACGATCTGCGCGAAGATCGCCAGGATCTCCGCAGGTGAGTGCTTGCTCACAGTCCTCCCCTGTAGACGGGCCCTCTATCTAGAGATCGCCGATAGAGCGGCGGGCGAGCGGGGTGCGCGCCCTGTCATTTCACTGTAGTCGACCGGGAGAAGACTGATGGGGCGTCAGATCAACCCGCCTCGCTGGCGACGATCACGTCGACCTCGGCCGCGCGGAACACCTCGGCCATGGGCTCGGGCACGGGAAGGTCGGTGAAGAACTTGTCGATCTGCGAGATGTGGCCCAGGCGGACCACGGCGCGGCGGCCAAACTTGGAGTGGTCGGCAGCGAGCCAGACCTCGCGCGACTGCTCGATGATGGCCTGGGCGACGCGCACCTCGCGGTAGTCGTAGTCGAGCAGCGTGCCGTCTTCGTCGATGCTGGAGACGCCGATGATGCCGATGTCGACGCGGAACTGCTTCATGAAGTCGATGGTGGCCTCGCCGACGATGCCGCGATCGCGGTTGCGCACCAGGCCGCCGGCGACGATCACCTCGGCGTCCGGGCTGCCCGACAGGATGGACGCCACGTTCAGGTTGTTGGTGATGACGCGCAGCCCGCGCAACCCATTCTGGCCGACCAATGCCTTGGAGATCTCCTCGGTCGTCGTCCCGATATTGATGATGAGCGAGCGGCCGGGCTCGATATGGCGCGCCACGACCTCGGCGATGCGGCGCTTGGCGTCGATGTGCAGGACCTGGCGCTGGTCGTAGTCGATGTTCTCGACCGACGACGGCAAGCCGACGCCGCCGTGGTAGCGCGCGAGCAGGCGTTCATCTTCCAACTGGCGGATGTCGCGGCGGATGGTCTGGGTGGTGACGCCGAGCACGCGGGCCAGCGCATCGACGGAGGCATCGCCGTGCTGGCGGACGTATTCAAGGATCTGGCGGTGGCGGGGCAGCATCAAATGAACACAAACGAACACATGTGAGCGGATTAGGCGATTCCCTATGTTGCTTTATTTTCGCCTTTCACTACACTATCCGCCAACGTGTGACAGTTCGCAAGAATTGCGCGCTCAACTGAACATAAAGCAACCATGCAACACACCGATGCCTCGCATCTGGACTGTGATCTGCTGGTGGTCGGAGGCGGCATCAACGGGGTCGGCATCGCGCGCGACGCCGTGGGCCGTGGCCTGTCGGTGGTCCTGTGTGAAAAGGACGATCTGGCCCAGCACACCTCTTCGGCCTCGACCAAGCTGATCCACGGCGGGCTGCGTTACCTCGAATATTACGAATTCAGCCTCGTGCGCAAGGCGCTGCAGGAGCGCGAGGTGCTGCTGCGCATGGCGCCGCACATCATGTGGCCGCTGCGCTTCGTGATGCCGCACGACGCGGCGCAGCGCCCGGCGTGGATGATCCGCGCGGGCCTCTTTCTATATGACCATCTGGCGCGCCGCCGCTTTTTGCCGGGCTCGGAGTCGGTCAAGCTGGCGCGGCATCCGGCCGGGCAGCCGCTCAAGGCGGGCTACACGCGCGGCTTCGTCTATTCGGACGGCTGGGTGGACGACGCCCGCCTGGTGGTGCTCAACGCCCGCGACGCGGCTGACCGCGGCGCGCAGATCTTCACCCGCACGCGCTGCCTGAACGCCGAGCGCCGCGCCGACGGCTGGCACGCCTCGCTGGTGGGGCCGGACGGCATCCGCTCGGTGCGCGCCAAGGCCATCGTCAACGCAGCCGGGCCGTGGGCGGCCGACTTTGCCCGCGCGGCGCATGCGCTGCCGAGCACGCGTGGCCTGCGCCTGATCAAGGGCAGCCACATCGTCGTGCGGCGGATGTTCGACCACCCGTTCGCCTATATCTTCCAGAACCCGGACGGGCGGATCGTCTTTGCGATCCCGTACCAGAACGATTTCACGCTGATCGGCACGACCGACCTGGAATACAAGGGCACGCTGGACAAGGTTGCCATCGACGCTGGCGAGATCAACTACCTGTGCGAGATGGCCAGCCGCTACTTCGCCCAGCAGCTCACCCCCGCCGACGTGGTGTGGAGCTACTCGGGCGTGCGCCCGCTGCTGGACGACAGCGCCGCCAACGCCTCGGCCATCACGCGCGACTACCTGGTCGAATGCGAGACCGGCGCCGACGGCAAGAGCGCGCCGCTCATCAACGTCTGGGGCGGCAAGATCACGACCTACCGCAAGCTGGCCGAGGAAGCGCTGGACCAACTGGCGCCGCACCTGCCGGCCGCCGGCAAGCCGTCGTGGACGGCCACCGCCTCCCTGCCGGGCGGCGACCTGGAAGCGCCGGGCCAGCTCGTCGCCGAATACACCTTCGACGATTTTGTCGCGCGCCTGCAAAAACGTTTGCCATGGCTACCAAGCAAGCTGGCGACGCGCTACGCGCACCAGTACGGCACGCGCGTGACCACGCTGCTGGCCGGCGCAACCGGTCTGGAAGCGCTGGGCACCGAGGTGACGCCGGGTCTGTTTGAGGCCGAAATTCGCTACCTGATCGAACACGAATGGGCCCGCACAGCACAGGACATCCTGTGGCGACGGACCAAGCTGGGCCTCTATGCCAGCGATGCCGACCGCAGCCGCCTCGAAGGCTGGCTGGCGCGGCACCTGCCGGCCGACGAAGCCGAACCGGTGGCACAGAGCGCGCCATGATGTAGCCGCAGTCGCCGCGGCACCCGAACAAGAAACGTAATAAGAAAGGGAGACGCAATTGATTCTGGAACTGGACCAGGTCACGGCCGTGGTCGGGGCGCAGACGCATCTGTACCCGACCAGCCTGCGGCTGGCGCCCGGCGCGATCAACGTGCTGCTCGGGCCGACGCAGGCCGGCAAGACCACGCTGATGCGCATCATGGCCGGGCTGGACCGGCCGACCACCGGCCGCGTACTGGTCGACGGCAAGGATGTGACGGGCGTGGGGGTACGCGATCGCAATCTGGCGATGGTGTACCAGCAATTCATCAACTACCCGGCGATGACGGTGTACGACAACATCGCCTCGCCGCTGCGCCTGCTGGGCACCAACAAGAGCGAGATCGACACGCGCGTGCACGCCGTGGCAGCCAAGCTGCACATCGAGCACCTGCTGCAGCGCCTGCCGGCCGAGCTGTCGGGCGGCCAGCAGCAGCGCTGCGCGCTGGCGCGGGCGCTGGTCAAGCGCGCGCCGCTGGTGCTGCTGGACGAGCCGCTGGTCAACCTCGACTACAAGCTGCGCGAAGAACTGCGCGCCGAGCTGGCCTCGCTCTTTGCCGACGGTGGCACGACCGTGGTGTACGCCACCACCGAGCCGCAGGAAGCCCTGCTGCTGGGCGGCCACACCGTGGTCATGCACGAAGGCCGCGTGCTGCAGTCCGGCCCGACGCTCAATATGTATGAGGTGCCAGTGTCGGTGGATGCCGCCGCCATCTTCAACGACCCGCCGATGAACGTCTTCCACGCCACGGTGGTGGAAGGCAACCACATCCGCCTGCCGCACGGCATCGACGTGCCCTGGACGCGCCCGCTGCCGATGCATGCCGGCACGCGCTGCCGCGTCGGCCTGCGGCCCTCGCATATCCGCCTGGGCACGCGCACGTCGCGCTGCATCGCGCTGCCGGGCCTGGTGGAACTGGCCGAGCTGTCGGGCTCGGAAACCTATCTGCACGTCCGCGCCCATGCGCCTGGGGAGCCCGGCAGCATCGGCCTGGTGGCGCAGCTGCCCGGCGTGCACGAGTTCGAGCTGGGGGCGGCGCTGGATGTGTTCGTCGATCCGGCCGAGCTGTTCCTGTTCGATGATGCGGGCAAGCTGGTGAGCGCGCCCAAGCTGGGAGACGCACATGGCGCGCATTGAATTCCGCAACCTCGGGCACAGCTACCGGCCCGATCCGCAATCGTTGTCGGACTACGCGCTGCAGCCGATGAACATGACCTGGCGCGATGGCGGTGCCTACGCGCTGCTGGGCCCGTCGGGCTGCGGCAAGTCCACGCTGCTGAACATCATCTCCGGGCTGCTGACGCCGTCCGAGGGCCAGGTGCTGTTCGACGACCAGGACGTCACGCACGCCAGCCCGCGCGAGCGCAACATCGCCCAGGTGTTCCAGTTCCCGGTCATCTACGACACGATGACCGTGTTCGACAACCTCGCCTTCCCGCTGCGCAACCGCAAGACGCCGGAAGCCGAGGTGAAGCAGCGTGTGGAGGAAGTGGCCGAGATCCTCGAGCTGCAGCACGCGCTCAAACGCCGCGCCTCGGGCCTGGCGGCGGATGCCAAGCAGAAGATCTCGCTGGGCCGCGGCCTGGTGCGCAAGGACGTGGCGGCCATCCTCTTTGACGAGCCGCTCACCGTCATCGACCCGCACCTGAAGTGGCAACTGCGTCGCCAGCTCAAGAAGATCCACCAGCAGCTGAAGCTGACGCTGATCTACGTGACGCACGACCAGGTGGAGGCGCTGACCTTCGCCGACGAGGTGGTGGTCATGACCGAAGGCAAGGTGGTGCAGCAAGGCGGCCCGGAAGCGCTGTTCGAGCGGCCGGACCACACCTTCGTCGGCTACTTCATCGGCAGCCCGGGCATGAACCTCTACCCGGTGGCGGTGGACGGCGACGTGATCTCGCTGGCCGGCCAACGCCTGTCGGTGGACCGCGACACGCTGGCCACGCTCAAGGGCGCAAACGGTTCGCTCAAGCTCGGCCTGCGCCCGGAGTTCGTGCAGCTGGCCGCGCCGGGCGAAGTCGGCACGCTGGCCGCGCAGGTGCACCAGGTGCAGCAGCTCGGCACGCACCAGCTGCTGACCGCCAGCCTGGGCGACACGGGCGAAGGCGTCGGCCTGCCCATCAAGGCCAAGCTGCCCAACGACGTGGCCGTGTCTGACTCGCGCGTGTGGCTGCGCCTGGATGCGCCGCAGACCCTGTACTACTGCAACGACGAGAGGATCGGCCGATGAACAAGCCGCTCAACAACAAGGCGTGGTTCCTGATCCTGCCGGTGTTCCTGTGCGTGGCGTTCTCCGCCATCGTGCCGCTGATGACGGTGGTCAACTACTCGGTGCAGGACATCATCAGCCCCGAGCAGCACGTGTTCGTGGGCGTGGACTGGTTCCGCCAGATCCTGCGCGACACCGACCTGCAGGACGCCCTCACCCGCCAGTTGATCTTCTCGCTGTGCGTGCTGGCGGTGGAGATCCCGCTGGGCATCGGCTTGGCGCTGTCGATGCCGAGCAAGGGCTGGAAAGCATCCGCCGCGCTGGTGGTGCTGGCCATGCCGCTGCTGATTCCCTGGAACGTGGTCGGCACCATCTGGCAGATCTTCGGGCGCTCGGACATCGGCCTGGCCGGCTACCTGCTCAACCAGGCGGGCGTGGACTACAACTACACGTCGCACTCGTTCGACGCGTGGATCACCGTGCTGATCATGGACGTCTGGCACTGGACGCCGCTGGTGGCGCTGCTGGCCTATGCCGGCCTGCGCTCGATCCCGGATGCGTTCTACCAGGCCGCCGAGATTGACGGCGCCAGCCGCCTGGCCGTGTTCCGCTACATCCAGCTGCCGAAGATGCGCGGCGTGCTGATGATCGGCGTGCTGCTGCGCTTCATGGACAGCTTCATGATCTACACCGAGCCGTTCGTGCTCACGGGCGGCGGCCCCGGCAACGCCACCACGTTCCTGTCGCAGTACCTGACGCAGAAGGCGGTGGGCCAGTTCGACCTGGGCCCCGCGGCGGCGTTCTCGATCGTGTACTTCCTCATCATCCTGCTGTTCTGCTTCGTCCTCTACAACTGGATGCAGCGCGTGGGCAGTGCAAGCGCGGCCGTGGGAGACGACCATGCCTAACCAAAATGGCCTGAAGAGCCAGAACGAACGCCAGCGCAAGATCGCGCGTGCCATCACGCTGATGGTGTACGTGGCCTTTGCGGTGCTGCCGCTGTACTGGATGTTGAGCATGTCGCTCAAGACCAACGAGGAGACGCTGGCCGGCTTCTCGATCTGGCCGAAGCTCGTCACGTTCGACAACTACAAGATCATCTTCACCGACCCGTCGTGGTACTGGGGTTACATCAACTCCATCATCTACGTGACGATGAACACGGTGCTCTCGACCCTGGTCGCGCTGCCGGCGGCCTACGCCTTCTCGCGCTACCGGTTCCTGGGCGACAAGCACATGTTCTTCTGGCTGCTGACCAACCGCATGACGCCGCCCGCGGTGTTCCTGCTGCCGTTCTTCCAGCTGTATTCGACGGTCGGCCTGATGGACACCCACCTGGGCGTGGCGCTGGCGCACATGCTGTTCAACGTGCCGCTGGCGGTGTGGATCCTGGAAGGCTTCATGTCGGGCATCCCGCGCGAGATCGACGAGACCGCCTATATCGACGGCTACAGCTTCCCCGCGTTCTTCCTGAAGATCTTCCTGCCGCTGATCAAGGCGGGCGTGGGCGTGACGGCGTTCTTCTGCTTCATGTTCAGCTGGGTGGAGCTGCTGCTCGCGCGCACGCTCACCTCGGTGGACGCCAAGCCGATCACCGCGGTGATGACGCGCACGGTGTCGGCCTCGGGCATGGACTGGGGCGTGCTGGCGGCAGCCGGTGTGCTGACCATCATTCCCGGCGCGCTGGTGATCTGGTTTGTGCGGAACTACATCGCGAAGGGTTTTGCGATGGGCCGCGTCTAAAGAACGAAGAACGAAAAGAACAGGAGACACAGCCATGTTCAGCTGGATGGCCTGGACGCCCGAAGTGGCGATCTTCTTCGGCTGCATCGCCCTGATGCTGGCCGGCATGACGATCTGGGAGGTGACCCGCCCGACCGTGGAGCGCAAAGGCTTGCTGCCGATTGCCACCACACGCGGCGACCGCCTCTTCATCGGTCTGTTGACGGCCGCGTATATCAACCTGGCGTGGGTCGGTCTGGCGTCGGAAGAGACCGGCGCCTGGGGCGGCTTCATCGCCTCGATGGTGGTGTTGCTGCTGATCCTGTGGCGCGGTTGATGCGCAATCGCCGCAATCGATTTCGCTGGTCCGGAGGCGTCGGCACGGGCTGACGCTTCCACGCCCACACGGGCAAGGGCATTCCACCACGCTCCCCGCGTCGGAATGCCGGATGTTTTCGCTGCGGGGAGAACAATAAGCACGAGGAGATACCGATGAAAGCATCCTGGCGCATGACGCTTCAGATCAGCGCGATCGCGCTGGCTAGCGCCCTGGCCGCTGGCGCAGCACATGCCGGTGAAGCCGAAGCCAAGAAGTGGGTCACGTCCGAGTTCCAGCCCAGCACGCTGTCGCAGCAGCAGCAGCTGGCCGAAATGAAGTGGTTCATCGACACCGCCGCCAAGCTCAAGGCCAAAGGCGTGACCGAGATCCATGTCGTGTCGGAAACGCTCGACGTGCATGCCTATGAATCGAAGACGCTGGCCAAGGCGTTTGAAGAGATCACCGGCATCAAGGTCAAGCACGACATCATGCAGGAAGGCGACGTGGTCGAGAAACTGCAGACCTCGATGCAATCCGGCAAGAGCATCTATGACGGCTGGATCTCCGACTCCGACCTGATCGGCACGCACTATCGCTACGGCGTGGTGATGCCCCTGTCGGACTACATGGCCGGCGAAGGCAAGGAGTTCACCAACCCGGGCCTGGACCTGAAGGATTTCATCGGTACCAGCTTCACCACCGCGTCGGACGGCAAGCTGTACCAGCTGCCCGACCAGCAGTTCGCCAACCTGTACTGGTTCCGCGCCGACTGGTTCGCCCGCAAGGACCTGCAAGACAAGTTCAAGGCCAAGTACGGCTACGACCTGGGCGTGCCCGTCAACTGGACGGCCTATGAAGACATCGCCAACTTCTTCACCAATGACGTGAAGGAGCTCGATGGCAAGAAGGTCTACGGCCACATGGACTACGGCAAGAAGGACCCGTCGCTGGGCTGGCGCTTCACCGACGCGTGGCTGTCGATGGCCGGCTCCGCCGACAAGGGCATCCCGAACGGCCTGCCGGTGGACGAATGGGGCATCCGCGTGGACGAGAAGGACAAGTGCACCCCGGTGGGCGCCGAAGTCTCGCGCGGCGGTGCCACCAACAGCCCGGCCGCCGTGTACGCACTCACCAAGTACGTGGACTGGATGAAGAAGTACGCGCCGGCCGAAGCCAGCGGCATGACCTTCAACGAAGCCGGCCCGGTGCCCGCGCAGGGCCACATCGCGCAGCAGGTGTTCTGGTACAGCGCCTTCACCGCGTCGATGACCAAGCCGGGCCCGGTCATGAACGCCGACGGCTCGCCCAAGTGGCGCATGGCCCCGTCGCCGCACGGCCCGTACTGGAAGGACGGCATGCAGAACGGCTACCAGGACGTCGGCTCCTGGACCTTCTTCAAGTCCACCCCGTTCGAGCGCCGCACGGCCGCGTGGCTGTACGCGCAGTTCGTCACGTCGAAGACCGTGTCGCTGAAGAAGTCGATCACGGGCCTCACCTTCATCCGTGACTCCGACATCCACAGCGACTACTTCACCAAGAACGCGGCCAAGTACGGCGGCCTGATCGAGTTCTACCGCAGCCCGGCCCGCGTGGCCTGGACGCCGACCGGCAACAACGTGCCCGACTATCCGAAGCTGGCCCAGCTCTGGTGGAAGAACGTCGCCACGGCCGTCACGGGCGAGAAGACCCCGCAAGGCGCCATGGACAACCTGGCCAAGGAAATGGACGACGTGATGGGCCGTCTGCAGCGCGCGGGCATGAAGAACTGCGCGCCCAAGCTGAACCCGGTGGGTGACCCCAACAAGTGGCTGTCGACCGAGCACGCCCCGTGGAAGAAGCTCGACAACGAGCGTCCGAAGGGTGAGACGGTGGCTTACGACAAGCTGCTCGCCGCCTGGAAGGAAGGCCGCGTGCGTTAATCCGCGCGGCTGGGCGATCCTGACGACACGTACGTCATCGGGATCGCCCGCATCGCAAGCCCGCTGCCGGCGGGCTATGCTTTCGCATCATCAATTGCCGGGGCGGGTCGGTCGTAACACCCGTCCGCCCCGGCGTCTCATTGCCTCTGCCTTATGGAATACCTCCTCGCGCTCGACCAGGGCACCTCCAGCTCGCGTGCCATCGTGTTCAACCGCGCCGGCCAGATCGTCGCCAGCGCCCAGCAGGAGTTTCCGCAACAGTTTCCGCAGCCCGGCTGGGTCGAGCATGACCCGTTCGACATCTGGAACAGCCAGCTCGCCACCTGCCGCGCCGCGCTCGCCCAAGCCAAGCTGGGCGCCGCCGACATGGCCGCGCTCGGCATCACCAACCAGCGCGAGACCACCGTGGTGTGGGAACGCGCCACTGGCAAGCCCATCTTCAACGCCATCGTCTGGCAGGACCGCCGCACCGAGAGCATCTGCGAGCGCCTGCGCGCCGAAGGCCTGGAAGACGAAGTGCGCAAGCGCACCGGGCTCGTGATCGATCCGTATTTCTCCGCCACCAAGCTGCGCTGGATCCTCGACCACGTGGACGGCGCCCGCGAGCGCGCCGCGCGTGGCGAACTCGCCTTCGGCACAGTGGATAGCTGGATCGTGTGGCAGCTCACGCGCGGCCGCCTGCACGTGACCGACGTGTCCAACGCCTCGCGCACCATGCTGTGGAACATCCACACCGGCCAGTGGGATGCCAACCTGATGCGCGCGCTCGACATCGACCCGAGCCTGCTGCCCGAGGTGCATCCGTCGGCCTACCAGTTTGGGCAGACCGACGCCGATTGGCTGGGCGCCCCGCTCACCATCGGCGGCATGGCGGGCGACCAGCAATCCGCCCTGTTCGGCCAGGCCTGCTTCAAACCCGGCATGGCCAAGAACACCTACGGCACCGGCTGCTTCATGTTGCTCAACACCGGCGACAAGGCGGTGCAGTCGCACAACGGCCTGATCAGCACGGCCGCCTGCCAGAGCGGCCCGAAGCGCAGCTACGCACTGGAAGGCAGCGTGTTCGTCGGCGGTGCGGTGGTGCAGTGGCTGCGTGATGGCCTGCGCGCCATCCAGCGCTCGGCCGACGTGGAAGGCCTGGCCGCCTCGGTGCCGGATTCCGGCGGCGTGGTGTTCGTGCCGTCGTTCACCGGCCTGGGCGCGCCGTACTGGGACCCGACCGCGCAGGGCGCCATCGTCGGCCTGTCGCGCGGCACCAGCATCGGGCACATCGCGCGTGCGGCGCTGGAGTCGATCGCCTTCCAGAGCACCGCGCTGCTGCAAGCGATGACGCGCGATGCCGTGTCGACCATCTCGGAGCTGCGCGTGGACGGCGGCGCCTCGGCCAACAACCTGCTGCTGCAGTTCCAGGCCGACCTGCTCGGCATCCCCGTGGTGCGCCCGGAGATCATCGAGACCACGGCGCTGGGCGCAGCGTACCTGGCGGGCATCGCCACCGGCTTCTACCGCGGCGAAGACGAAGTCGCGCAGCAATGGCGCGCCTCGCGCACCTTCCACCCGGTCATCAGCCGCGATGAGGCCCTGAGCCGCATGGCGCAGTGGGAGATGGCTGTCGCGCAAGTCCGGCTACCGACCACGCGCGGCCACTGACAACACGCATCTGCAAACGAAAAAGGCGACCCACCCACGGGTCGCCTTTTTTCATGGGAAGGTCGCGCGGCTATCGGCTATTCACCGCCGCTGCCCGGCGTTTGCGCCGGGCCGCCCTGCTTGGCCATGTCGGCGCGGCGCTTGGCGCTGGCGCGCGCCTTCTCTGCCTTCTGGGCTGACTTCGCGGCCTTCATCTGGTCCTTGTAGTCCGCTTTGGCATCAGCCTTGTGCGCCTTGTATTCGTCCTTGGCCTGCTGGTCGTCAAGGCGCTTTTGCACCAACGGATCGGCCGACGACGTGGTCGGCCCCTGGCCGGCCGGCGCTGTCTGCACGGTGCCGGTGGTTTGCGGCGTGGTCACGGGCGCCGGCGTCATCTGGGCGAAGGCGGCCGCAGAGGTGGCCAAGACGGCAAGCGCAGCGGCCGCGGTGAGCGTGGTCTTCAACGGGTGCAGTTCGGTCATGGTTCAGCTCCTTGTTGTGCAAGATGTGCAAGATCCATGGGTTGGAGTGGCCACATGGGCGATACATGCATCACACCATCTGGCCTCGGCGCGGCCCAAACGTCGCGCGCCGTGTGTTGCAAGACACAACCCTGCGTAGCCGCAAGAAGCGCTCCCATGCCATCGACTACACTGCGCGCTGATTTCCCTCGCGCCGCCATGACCGTGCCGTCCAACCTGCCCGATTTCGTTTTGCTCGACCCGCCCGCCGACGCGCTGGCGCTGCCCGCCGAGGCCGCCGCCGCACTGGTCGGCCACGTGCAGCGCTGGCTCGAAGACGCGGTGATCGGCCTGAACCTGTGTCCGTTCGCCAAGGCCGTGCACGTCAAGCGCCAGGTGCGCTACGTGGTCAGCCGCGCGACCATGGACGGCGACGTGCTCGACCACCTGCGCGCCGAGGCCGACGTGCTGCGCACCCACCCCGCCACCGCGATCGACACCACGCTGCTGATCGTCCCCGCGCTCACGGATTTCTTCGATTTCCACACCCTCACCGAGCGCGCCGAAACGCTGCTCACCAAGGCCGGCCACGAAGGCATCCTGCAACTGGCGAGCTTCCACCCCGATTTCGTCTTCGCCGATGCCGATCCGGACGACATCGCCAACGCCACCAACCGCGCGCCGGTGCCGATCCTGCACCTGCTGCGCGAGGACAGCATCGCCCGTGCGGCGGCAGCGGTGCCGGACGCGGCGGATATCTATGAGCGGAATATTGCGACGATGGAGCGGCTGGGGGCCGAGGGGTGGGCGGAGATGGCGGCGAGGTTCACGCCGCGAAAGGATTGATGATCCGCAGGCTCTGATCGATGACGAGACCGTGCTGCATGTCTTCGGAGTACAGCACGTTGCAGCCGGCCAAAGTGGCTGCGGCCACGATCATTGCATCGTAAATGGAAAGGCTGTAGCGCTGCGCAAGGTTGCGCCCAAGCGCATGGGTCTGAGCTGTCAGCGGTTCGATGCGGCACAGTGCACTCACAACCTCTAGTACAGCATCCACCTCACCCCAGGCCATCGCCCACTTCCTGCGCATCACGTTGGTGGCCTCGTTGAGCACCTGCACGCTGACGACGCCACCAGCAGCCATCAACGCATCCGCTCGGGCGACCTTGTGGGCGTCCTGCGATAGCGCGTACAGCACCACGTTGCTGTCCAGAAACGCCTCAGCCACGGTCATTGGCCTCGTCGCGGCTGAAAATAAAATCCGCGGGCATTTTGCCTCGATATGGCCGCAGCCGCTCCAACCATTCTTTAGCCGTGCGCTTTTTCTGAATTCCGAATACGCGCTCGCCAGCAACGACCACTTCCACGTCATCACCTTCGTGCAATTGCAAGGCCTCGACAACTGCCGCTGGCAAGCGAATCGCGAGGCTGTTGCCCCACTTCGATACCTGCATGGCGACCTCCCAAGAGGAATGGATAAACTGGATATGTATTGTATATCCAGCCACTCACACCGCCCGATCCACCGGCGGCGTCCACTGATACGCCCACGTCTCCGACAGCAGCCGCTCGCCCGATTGCAGCGTGAGCTGCAGCTCGATCGGCGCATTGCTGGCATCGGGCACCACGTCAAACATCGCCCGCACGCCGTCGATGCTGGCCAGCGGCCGCGCCGAGGCAATCTCCACCCGCCCGCGCGAGGCACGGATGACGGGCTCCACCGTCGCACCGGCGGTGGAATGCCCCAGCCGCGCCAATTCCCCGCCGGCAAAGTCGACCACGAAGCGCCACGAGAAGTACTTGCGCGGCTGCCCCACGATGCCGCCGATGCCCGTGCGCGTGGCCACCACCCGCGCCAGTGGCGAGGCGGCGGCCGGCTGCGCGCCCCAGGTCAGCCGGTAGCCGAAGGCCAGCTCCTGCCCGGCCTGCGGCGCCACGGCCGGGCGCCAGAAGGCGACGATGTTGTCGAAGGTCTCGTCGTTGGCGGACAGCTCCACCAGCTCGACCGCGCCCTCGCCCCAGCCGCGCGTGGGCTCGACCCACACGCTCGGGCGCTTCTCGTAGAACACGCCGTCGTCCTGGTAGTGGTCGGGGTTGCGGTCGCGCTGGAGCAGGCCGAAGCCGCGCGGGCCGTCGTCGGCAAAGCGCTGGCTGCGCAGCTTGGGCGGGTTGGCCAGCGGGCGCCAGATCCATTCGCCCGAGCCGCGCCAGATGGCCAGGCCGTCAGAGTCGTGGATCTCCGGGCGCCAGTCGGAGGCATGCCAGCGGCGGGCGGCGCTCTGGCGGTCGCCGGCGCGGTCGGCGCGGTCGTTCTCGCCGACGAGGAACATGCTGGTGAGCGGCGCGATGCCCAGGCGCTCGATCGGCTTGTGGACGAACAGCGTGGCCTGCACGTCCATCACCAACGTGTCGCCGGGGCGAATGTCGAAGCGGTAGGCACCGGCCACGCTGGGGGAGTCGAGCAAGGCGTACACGCGCAGGGTCTCGGCGTCCGCCGCCGGGCGCACCAGCCAGAATTCGGTGAAATCGGGAAACTCCTCGGCGCGCGCGAGGCCCGTGTCGATCGCCAGCCCGCGCGCCGACATGCCGTACTGCCATTGCCCACCGACTGCGCGGAAGTAGCTGGCGCCCAGGAAGGCAGCGACGTCGCGTGTCGGATCAGCCTTGGTGGTCAGCCGAAAGCCCGCAAAGCCCAGGTCGGCCGGCAGCGCCTGGTGGTCCAGGCCGCTCTTGCCGTAGTCGAACAGGGCCGGGTCATAGGCGATGACGCGCGCCTGGCCGTCCGCCACCTCGTGCATGCGCACGGCCGATTTGAAGAACAGGCCCAGATGGAAGAAGCGCGCCTCGAACGGCAGGTGCTGGCCGCCCCAGAGCGCGTGGTCGGCGCGGTGGCCGATGGATTGGTAGGCGTCCCACCCGAGGCTAGCCAGCGGTGCCGGCAAGGTGGTGCTGCGGCGGTGGTACGGGCGGGCCGCCAGGGCCCGTGCGCGCTGCACCACGGTGGTTTCGTCGAAAGGCTCCGTTGGGGCGGGGGCGGAAGCCTCGGTTTGCGATGCGGCACTGCGGGCCAAACCGGGCGCCAGGGCCAGGAGCCCGGCGGCCAACTGCTTGAGAAGATCGCGGCGGTGCATGGATGGGGGGCAGAAGCCGTCACGTCGATAGCGGCATCTTCGCACAGCCCCAAGCTAGCAGAATCATCCGGGGTTTACCTTTCAGTACACCCACAACCCTCCGCCACCATAGGGATTGCGGCTGCCTCGCGTGGCATCCGCCCGTCAGTTGGCGCACAATCTATGCCCCCGCCGGCTGCCTTTGGGCCGGCTTTCGTCATGACAGGCCCGGCGCATATGTTTCCATCGCTCCCTACGTCCGCACCCGGCACACCTGAGCCGCCCGCCGCGCTGCAGGCATTCGCCCGTCATTACGACGACGTCCTGCTGCCGATGTGGCTCGGCCCCGGCTGGAACGCGCAGGCCGGGCTGTGCTACGAGGCACTGGTCTTGGACGACGCGGGCAGCGGCACGCTGGTGCCCGCCTCCACCGCGCGCTACCGGGCGATGGCGTGCGCGCGGCAACTGTATACATTCGCCCGCGCGACGGTGCTGTCACCGCGTCACAAGGCGCTGTGCGCCGAGCGCGCCGCCGCGCTGTGCCACGCGCTGGACACGCGCTTTCGCGACACCATCAACGGCGGCTGGGTGTTCTCCATCGACAGCGCGCTGGCCCCGCTGGATGCGACCAAGGATCTCTACACGCACGCCTTCGTGCTGTTTGCCGCTGCCCACTGGCTGGCGGTGAGCGACGACCCGCGCGCCGCCGCGCTGATGGACGAGGCGCACGACGTCATCACCCGCCGCTTTACGCACCAAGGCGCGCATGTGGGCAATTCACCGCTGCCGGTGGCCACCATGGATGAGGCCTTCACCGCCGCACAGGCCGGCGTCGCGCAAAACCCGGTGATGCACCTGACCGAGGCCTACCTGGCCGCCGCCGCCCTGCCGGATGCGCCCGCCTGGGCCGAAGCCGGCGTGCGCGTGCAGGCCGAGGGCATCCTCGCGCGCTGCCTCGATGCACGCACCGGCTGCATCACCGAATTGCCCGTCGACGAGGCCAGCCCAGACAACCGCATCGAGCCCGGCCACCAGTTCGAGTGGGTCTACCTGGCACGGGCCCATGCCGACGTGTTCACCCGCTCCGAGGCTGGCCGGCAACTGGCCGATACGCTGGACCGCGCGGTCGACCTCGGCTGCCGCCTGGGCGTGGATGCCGACACCCAGGGCGTGTGCCTGTCGCTGAACCTCGACGGTAGCCCGCGCGACATGAGCCAGCGCATCTGGGCCCAGACCGAATACGGCCGCGCGCTGGCCGTGGGCACGCCGACGCAGGTCGCCCTGCTCGCGCGCATGCTGCCGCTGTGGCAGGCGCGCTTCCTGCACGCGCACGGCTGGCATGAAGTGATTGACGCCAGCGGCCAGTGCCTGCGCCCCGACATGCCGTCCAGCACGCCGTACCACATCACCACTTTCTACGAGGCGGCTCGCGCTGCGCTGTCCGGCTCGGCTTCACGTTGTACCCCAGCAGTTGAGTGAGACATTTCATGCAGACCCATAACCCCAACGAATCCAAGGCCCGCTCCATCTTCCGGGTGGTCAGCGGCAACTTCCTGGAGATGTACGACTTCATGGTCTACGGCTACTACGCCAAGGCCATTGCCGACACCTTCTTCCCGGCCGGCAACGAGTTCCTCTCGCTGATGCTGTCGCTGGTCACGTTTGGCGCCGGCTTCCTGATGCGGCCGCTGGGCGCGATCTTCCTCGGCGCCTACATCGACCGCCACGGCCGTCGCGTGGGCCTGATCGTCACGCTGGCGCTGATGGCGTGCGGCACGCTGCTGATCGCGCTGGTGCCGGGCTACGCCACCATCGGCCTGGCGGCGCCACTGCTGGTGCTGATCGGGCGCCTGCTGCAGGGCTTCTCGGCCGGCGTGGAACTGGGCGGCGTATCGGTCTACCTGGCCGAGATCGCCACCCCGGGCAAGAAGGGCTTCTTCGTGAGCTGGCAATCGGCCAGCCAGCAGGTGGCGGTGATGTTTGCCGCGCTGCTGGGCGTGGTGATGTCGATCCTGCTGCCGCCGTCTGAGATGAGCGCATGGGGCTGGCGCGTGCCGTTCCTGGTCGGCTGCCTGATCGTGCCGTTCCTGTTCATCATCCGCCGCTCGCTGCAAGAGACCGAGGAATTCCAGAAGCGCAAGCATCGCCCCGACCTGCGCGCTGTGTTCCGCTCGATGGGCCAGAACTGGCGCCTGGTGGGCGCGGGCACGCTGCTGGTGGTGATGACCACGGTGTCGTTCTACCTGATCACCGCCTACACGCCCACGTTTGGCAAGAGCGTGCTGCACCTGTCCGACATGGACAGCCTGATCGTCACGCTGTGCGTGGGCGCGTCCAACTTCTTCTGGCTGCCGGTGATGGGCGCGGTGTCCGACCGCGTCGGCCGCCGCCCGCTGCTGATCCTGTTCACCGCGCTGATGCTGGTGACGGCCTACCCGGCCATGCAGTGGCTGGTGGGCGCACCGTCGTTCGCGCGCATGCTGACCGTGCTGCTGTGGCTGTCGTTCCTGTACGGCAGCTACAACGGCGCGATGGTCGTCACGCTCACCGAGATCATGCCGCCGGAGGTGCGCACCACCGGCTTCTCGCTGGCGTACAGCCTGGCCACCGCCATCTTCGGCGGCTTCACGCCGGCCATCGCCACCTGGCTGATCCACGCCACCGGCAACAAGGCGATGCCGGGCGTGTGGGTGTCGTTTGCCGCGCTGTGCGGGCTCGTCGCCACGCTGGCGATCGTCAAGCCGGCGGGCAAGCACGTGCATGGCGCGGGCACCGTCCCCGCTGCCTGACCGCGCGATGCAGAACCCGGGCGGCCCGATCGGCATCAGCGATATCGTCGACATCGTTGCCATCGAGCACGCCGGCTTTGCCGCGCTGCCGCCCGAACACCATCTCGAAGACGGCCTCTGGGTGCTGCGCATGGCGGGGGGCCTGGCCAAACGGGCCAACTCCGCCAACCCGCGCGCCCCGGGCGCCGAACTGGATGCGGCGCGCCTCGCCCGCATCGAAGCCGTCTACCGCAGCGCCGGGCTGCCGGTCATCCTGCGCATCAACCCGCTGGCGGCGCCCGAGGCCGACGCCCTGCTCGTCGCCCACGGCTACCAGTTCGTCGATGACTGCCGCGTGATGACGGCGCGCCTGGCACCCGCCGCAGGCACCGCCCCCGCGCCGATGCCCGACGGCATCGTCACCACGGCCGACACCACCATCCCCGACTTCTGGCACGACACCTTCGCGCAGCTCGATGGGCTCGACGCACATGGTCGCGCCACCCGCCGCGCCATGCTCGACGCGCTCGACCGCCCGCATGCGGCAATCACGCTGCGGGATGTATCAGGAGAGGTGCTGGGGATTGGCCTGGCCGTGCGGGACGGCGCCCATGTCGGCCTGTTCGATGTGCGCGTGGCCCCTGCCGCGCGCGGGCGGGGCCTCGGCCGCGCCGTGACGGTGGCGATGCTGGACTGGGCGCGCGCCCAGGGCATCGCCGATGCGCCGCTGACCGCCTACCTGCAGGTCGGCGCCGACAACGTGCCGGCGGTCAGCCTGTATCGCTCGCTCGGCTTTGCCGACGCCTACGCGTACCACTACCGCATCGGGCCAGCCTGAGGCGGCACCGCTCACAAAGCTTGGCGCGCCAACCGCAAAGCTTTTTGCTCGGCGCACGCAGCGCCAACGCTCCAATCACAAAGCTTTTTGCCTTGCGCGCGAAGCGCAAAGCTTCAACCGCAAAGCTTTTTGCACGGTGTGCCCAGCTTCGCGGCTCGAATCGCAACGCTATTTGCTTTGCGGTTGAAGCTCCACGCTCCGACCGCAAGGCTTTTTGCTCGGCGCGCAAAGCGCCAAGGCACCCATTCCGGAGCTTTTTGCTTTGCGCGAGCAGCGCAATGCTGCCATCGCCAAGCGCTTTGCTCCGCGTGGGCAGCCCAACGCGCCAGTCGCAGCGTTTTTGCCTTGCGCACGACGCCTGAGGCCCAGGCCGTGAGCCCTCCCCGCTTGCGCGCGGGAGCGGGCCGGACGCGCCCAGCGCCCTGCGCCGTGGCGGTTACTGGATCACCAACCCATTCGGCCCGACCACGCCCAGCTCCACATAGTGCGAGCCCGGGCGGCGCCGATCCGAAAAATCCACCGTGAAGCCGCCGCCGACATCGTAGTTGCGCAGGCCGGCCAGCTCGCGCCGCACCTGTTCGCGCGTGGGCTTGGGACCGGCGCGGCGCAGCGCCTCGGCCAGCACCTTGGCTGCCACGAACCCTTCCACCGAGCGCGACGAGAGGTCGACATCGCGCGCACCCAGCGCCGTGCGTGCGCGGTTGAACTCGCGGATGACCGGGTTCACGCCCTTGGCCGGGTTGGGCATCACCAGCGCCAGCGAGTAGCCGCGCACCGCCTCGAGCCCCGCCACCTTGAGCAGCATGCCGGGGTCGATCGACGACAGCCCGAACAGTTGCGCACCGCCGCCGCGCGCTCGGTACTGCTTGACGAACTGCGCGGCCGGCTCGGCCGTGGCGCCCAGGAAGATCGCCTGCACGTCGGTGGCCAGCAGCTTGTCCACCGCCGGCCCCACCGTCGACGTGTTGCGCAGGTACGAGGCCGATGCCGCAATCGCCAGCTTGTGCGCCTTGAGCGCGCGCTCGACACCGCTCATGGCCTCCCGGCCGAACGCATCGTCCTGGTACAGCACGCCGATGCGCGTGATGCCGATGATCGCCAGCGCCCCCACCATCTTGTCGATTTCCTGCTGATAGCTGGCCTTGATGGGGAACACCAGCGGGTCGCCGGTCATGCTGGAGGCGCCGGTGGCGGGGCCGACCAGCGGCAGGCCCGCGTCGGCCAGCACGCCGCTGCGCATCAGCGCTTCAACGTTTGCGGTGCCGACCACGGTGAGCGCGGCCACCGGGTTGTCGATCCGGGCCATGTCGCGCACGTTGCGCAGGGTCTGTTCGATCTTCTGCTCGTCGTCGCGCGCCACCAGGCGGATGAGCTCGCCATTGATGCCGCCGTCGAGGTTGATCCAGTCGAAATACAGCCGTGCGCCGGCGTTGAGTGCACGCCCCGTGGTGGCCTGCGAACCCGACAGGGGCAGCGACTGGATGATGCTGATATCGGCCTGCGCGATGGAGGCCGCCAACCCTGCGCAGACAGCGAGCACGGCGGCGCAACGCTGGCGCAAGCGCGCACCCCGGCCGCTGCGCGCGTGATTTCCCGTTTGCATGTAAGCACCCTTCACCGCAGTGGCCTCTTGGGACCTTGCGGCGTTTTGTCGAGACCGCTTGTGCGGCCCACTTTGTCGTTCTGGTTCGGTGGAACATAACCGACGCGGGCGATAGCCTGCCATCGCCACGTGACTTCGACAAGCCTTACGGATCGCTTTAGACTGGTTTTGTCGCACCTGCCGTTGTCACCTTGCTGCAAACCCGCCATGCCGCCCCGCCTGCTGCCCTCCGACCTCGAGCTTCGCATCCCGCCCACGCCGGCGCACCCGGTGCGGCTGTACACGCGGCATATGGCGGCCAACACGCGCTTTCCACGTCACACGCACCCGTGGGCGCAGGTCGCCTACAGCCACACCAGCATGCTGCGCGTGCAAGCCGGCGACACCGCCTGGGTGGTGCCGCCTTCGCGGGCGATCTGGATTCCACCCGGCATCGAGCACGAGGTGTGGGTGGTGGCGGCGGCCGACTTGCGCACGCTCTACGCCGACCCGTCGGTGGTGACGGGCGTACTCATGCAATGCCGGGTGATGGAGGTGTCGCCGCTGCTGCGCGAGCTGATTGCCGCGATGGACGTTAAGCGGCCGCTGCCGGCCGAGCGCGAGCGGGCGCTGGGGGTGCTGATCCTCGACGAGCTGCGCCGCAGCGCGCCGCTGCCGCTGGACCTGCCGATGCCCACCGACAAGCGCCTGCGCGCGCTGTGCGAGCGCGTGATGGCCGACCCCGGCACGCCGCACACCTTTGATGAACTCGCCCACGCGGTGGGCGCCAGCACGCGCACGCTGGCGCGACGGTTTCGCGACGAGCTGGGCGTGAGCTTCTCGCAATGGCGCCAGCAGGCGGTGCTGGCCAGCGCCATCCCTCTGATGTCACAGGGGATGCCGCTGGCGCGCGTCGCCCAGGAGCTGGGCTACAACAGCCAGAGTGCGTTCTCGGCGATGTTCCGGCGGGCGTTCGGGCAAAGCCCGAGCGCGTTCCTGCACCGCCCGGGGGCGGACGAGATGTCGGCACGCGACGCCGCCTGAGGCCGGCGCGGCAGGCATAGCTGGCGCCTCAGGCAGCCGCCAGCGCGTCGAGCCAGGCCACCGTCTCGCGCCACCACGGCGCGCCGGACGCCGCCCGAAAGAACCCCATGTGCCCGACCGGCTTGCCGTGCAGCGCCGCCGCGTCCACCTGGCGGCGCGTGACGCGCGCGGCGGGAAACCGTGCGACCAGCGCGTCGATGGCGCGCGCCGGGGCCATCGGATCATCGTCGAAGCCCCAGGCGAGCAGCGGCACCGGCAGGCGGCCGTAGCGCGAGGTGTCCAGCCCGGCGCCCGGCGCGAACAGGTAGCCGCGCCGCCGCGCAAAGCGCGCCCAGTCGCCCAGGATGGTGGCCGGGATCGACATCGGCCCCATGCCGACGGCGGCCAGTGGCAGGGTGCCGCCCCGCATGCGCGCCACCGCCAGCGGAATCCGCACGCGCAGCAGCCACGCGAGCTTCGCGCGCCCCAGCGGCCCGCGCCACGGCCACAGCCGCGCATTGGCCAGCGACACCGCCACGTGCACCAGCGCATCGGCATGCACGATGTGCGGCGCCAGACCGGCCAGCTGCCCGCCCGCGCTATGGCCGAGCACCACCAGCCGGCGCCCGCCACAGCCTTCGGGGGTGAGCGTGTCGTGCACCCACTTGAGCACCGCGTCGATGTCGCGCGTGCCCCAATCGGCAAAGCGCGGCATGCCCGGCCCGGTGGCCAGCGCCTCGCCGATGCCGCGGTAGTCGAATGACACCACGCGCCAGCCGGCCAGGCACAGCGCCCGCGCAAACACGCCGTAGAACTGGCGCGGCACGCCCAGCGCCGGGCAGATCACCACCGTGCCGTGCGCGCCCGGGCCGGGGCTGGTGACCGTCACCGGCAGGGTCCAGCCGTCGGCGGTGCGGATGTGGTCTTCGCGCACCGGGAGGGCGTCGGCGGGGGTGGCGATGGGATCGCGCTGCATGGGGGCTCCGCTGCTCCGGGTTCGATGGGTGCAGTATTGGTGGCGCAGGATGCGGCCACAATGACGCGACAGGTAATCGCCGAACGTACCTGGCTCTGCTTCAATAGGTGTCATGAAACCGACCCAGCCTTCCGTCCGCGCCGACACCATCGCCGTGCTCGACGACGGCGACACCGCCCAGGTGCCCGCCGAGCCGCCCGAGGCCGCGGCCTCGCGCTTCCCGCAGTTGCTGCGCTTCTGGCGCACGCGGCGCGGCCACAGCCAGCTCGCCCTGGCGCTGGCGGCCGACGTGTCGCAACGGCACGTGAGCTTTCTGGAATCGGGCCGCGCCACGCCCAGCCGCAACATGATCCTGCAGCTGGCCGAGGAGCTGAACGTGCCCCTGCGCCACCGCAACCAGATGCTGCTGGCCGCCGGCTTCGCCCCCGCCTACCCGGAACAGGGCTTGACCGCCCCACCCGACGAAGCCTCGCCGATGATGCAGGCCGTGCGCCACGCGGTGAAGCTGATCCTCGACAAGCAGGCGCCCTACCCGGCCGTCGTGCTGGACCGTTTCTGGCACGTGCTCGACGGCAACGCCGCGCACCGCCGCCTGATGCGCTGGGCCATCGGCGACGACCGCGCCGAAGGCACGCCCGGCGCCGTCAACATGATGAAGCTGGTGTTCGACCCCACCGCGCTATGGCCGGCGCTGGTCAACCGCGAGGCAGTCGGCCGCTACCTGGCCCGACGCGTGCGGCAGGAGCTGGCGCTGCACGCGGTCGACCCGGCCACGCAGCGCCTGCTGGCCGAGATGCGTGCGCTGCAACCGGCCCTCTTTGCCGAGGCGCCCGCCCAGGCTCGCACGGCCCCGGCCGTCGAGGCGACGGACCCTCCGCCCTTCCTGCCGGTCACGCTGCGGCGCGGTGACGTGACGATCTCGCTGTTCAGCACGCTCACCACGCTGGGCACGCCGCGCGATGCGGGGCTGCAGGAGATGCGCATCGAGTGCTTCTATCCGGCGGATGAGGCGTCGCGGCGGGCGCTGGAGGAGATCACGCGGTAAGGCCGGGTAAGGCGGCTCGGATTGCAACGAGAATCATTCTCATCTATATTGACCGGTCGATTCGCCCTCCCACCGGCGGCCACGTGTGCCGTCCTGCGTCGCGTCATGACCGATCTCTCCCATCCTCCGCTGTCCGCCAACCCGGCGGCAGCGCCCCAGGCCCGTCCAGCCCGCAAGGCCCGCGCCGAACACCCCGCCAACCACCGCGCCACGCTGGTCCGCTGGCTGCGCAAGACGCATGGCTGGTTCGGCCTGTGGGGCGCGATCATGGGGTTGATCTTCGGCGTATCGGGCATCTGGCTGAACCACCGCGCGGTGATGAAGCTGCCGGTGGCGCAAACCAAGACCAACACGCGCGTCGCCCTGTCTGATCCGCTGCCGGCCACGCCGGAAGCCATGGGCGCGCGGCTGCAGCAAGCGCTGCAGATGCCGGAGCCGCCGGCCCGTGTGCGAGTGGAACGTGCGCGCCCGGTGCCGTGGGCAGAACCAGCGGCCAAGTCAGATGGCGAGCGCCCCTCCATCAAGCCGCTGATGCAGCCCGAGCAATGGACCTACAACTTCGGCAACGCCACCACGCAAGTCCAGGTGGAATACTGGGTCGGCAACCACTCGGCGGAAGTGCGCCAGTCCGACTACGGCGTGCTCGCCACGTTGATGGCGCTGCACAAGGGCGTCGGCATGACGGTGCCGTGGATTCTGCTGGCCGATACGCTGGCTGGCTGCCTGATCTTCCTGTCGCTGTCGGGGCTGTGGCTGTGGGTGCTGACCACCAAGAAACGCACCGTCGGCTGGACGATCTTCGGGCTGGGGAGTCTGCTGGCGATCGGGCTGGCAGTGGCGCGGCTGTGACCGTACGGCGCAGACGCCGCTAGGCCGGTGCGGCCGGCGTCTCGCCGGACGCGGGCGGGCGCCCGGCCTCGCCCCCCGCTCCCTCCCGCGTCATCCACTGCTCCAAGGCGGGCGACGGGCGCAGCACCGTGGAGGGCGTTGCCAGCGGCACGCCGGCCGCGTCGAACGCCTGCTTGAGCGCGGTGTTGAACGGCCGCAGCACGTCGGACTGCTTCTGCGGGCGCGTCTTGAAGCGGCCCTTGACGATCATCGCGCCGCCGTCGAAGCGGTCCACCCCAAACACCTCCGCACCGCCCAGCAGTGCGTAGGCAAAGCGGCTCTCGGCGGCGATGCCGTCGGCCACTTCGCGCACCAGTTCGATGGCGCGCTTGGGGTCGGCGTCCATCGCCACGCGCACCTCGAAATCGGCGTAGGAGTAATCGCGCGACAGGTTGCGCACGGTCTTGATCTGGCTGAACGGAATCGAATGGATCGCACCGGTGCCGTCGCGCAGGCGCACCGTGCGGATGGTCATGCTCATGACCGTGCCCGAGGCCACGCCCACATCCACCACATCGCCCACGCTGATGGTGTCTTCCATCAGGATGAAGATGCCGGTAATCAGGTCCTGCGCCAGCGACTGCGCGCCAAAGCCCACCGCCAGGCCGATCACCCCGGCGCCGGCCACCAGCGGTGTCACGTTCACGCCCAGGTTGGCCAGCACGCCAATGCCGGCGGTCACCACCAGCGTCACCTTCAAGCCGTTGCGCAGCAGCGGCAGGATGGTGCGCGCGCGCGTGCTGGGCGCCTGCCGCGCCGTGGCGGGCGAAAGCGCCTGCAGGATGGCCGTATCGAGCAGGATCCACACCAGCCAGGTGGAGAACACCGTGCCGACCAGCCCGGCCATGGCATCGGCGATGCGCCGGCCGTTGACCGAGTGGTGCAGCAGCTCCGCCAGGGTGTGGCCCCACACGCGTGTCACCAGTTCCAGGAAGGCGATCCAGATCGCCAGCTGCACCAGCGCCGTCAGGAAATGCTTGAGCCGCTCCAGATACGGCGAGGTGCGGCCGAGTTGGACACGCACATGCACGCGCAGGTGCCCGCGCCAGTGCGCGCGCGGCCCCACCACGGCGGCGAGGAAGAACGCCGCCACCAGCAGCAGCGAGGTCATCACCGCGCGCCGCGACACGGCGTCGACGTTGTCGGGCATGGCCAGCGTCGCCAGCACGGTGGCGCCGGCCAGCACCACCACCGGCACCGGCCACAGCACGGCAACGGCCCGGCGCAGCTGGTTGCCGGCATGCTGGCCGCTGCGCACCTCATACGGGCGGTTGGCGATCAGCTGGCCGATCGGGCGGCGGAACCACAGCGCGCCCACCGCCAGCATCAGCGACGACACCGCGTTGCACAGCGTGGCCACCAGCAGGCTCAGCGCGCCACCCAGCACCAGCGCCACGCGCGGATCGATCAGCGCGTCGCCGCAGGCGCCCACAGCGGCGGTGATGAAGATCGGTAGCGTGGCGCGACGCAGCAGGATGCCCACCGCCACTCGCCGGTGTGCACTGCCGGCGAACAGCGAGAACAGCATCGCCGTGGCCGCCGCCACGATCGCGCCCCACACCATGGCATAGGCCAGCACCGCCGCCAGCACGAAGCCCGGCGTGGCGTCGTGCGGCAGGCGCAACAGCACCGCAAACGACACCGCCCACGGGCCGATCTTGCGCAGCGCATCGACAAACAACGCGCGCGTGGTCGGATGCGGCCCGAGACCCGCCTGCACGCCGACCACGCGGCGGATCAGCCAGCCCAGCCCCAGCAGGCTGCCCGCGATGGCCGCCCAGATGCCGACGGTGCCGGCAAAGTCGCCCAGCAGGTGCAGGCGCTTGCCGGGCGCGGCCAGCAGGTTGGCATCGCCGTCGGCGGCGTCGAGGCGGCGCAGCCAGTAGCGCGGTGCGCCGGCTTCCATGTCGGGCTCGAGCGAACCGTTCTCGATCAGCGAGGCGACGGCGCCCAGCAGGCCGGGCGCCTGCTGGGCCTGCGCCGTCTGCTGCGCGGTCATGCCCGCGCGCAGCTGCTTGAGCTGGCTGACGAGCGCGGCACGCTGCTGGTCGTTGTCGAGCAGCGTGATGACGGCATCGAGTGATTCGCGCGTCTGCGCCGGCGTGGCGGCAGGCGCGGATGCGCTGTTGGTGGAAGACGTGAGCGCCGACAGCTTGGCGAACGACACCGGTGCGGCCTGGGCACCGCCGGCCAGGGCCAGCAGCGCCAGCAACCACGCGAGCCAGCCGCGTCGCGTCAACAACAGAGAGAGTGTGTGCATGGTGAGGAACGGGATCGTGCAGACACGGACCACGGCACGATACGCGAATTCCCCGTGTGGTCGTCAATCTCGGTGACGCACGAGCCACGCAGCGCTCAGCGCTTCGCCCCGGGCGGCAGCGGCGCGCGCCGCCACAGCCACGTGGCATTGAGCACGGCGCAGGCCAGCATCGCCCCGACCATCGCCACCACGCCCGGCCAGCCCCACCGTGCATAGAGCTTGCCGCCCGCCGTGCCGGCGATGCTGGAGCCGAGGTAGTACGCCAGCAGGTACAGCGCGGCGGCCTGCCCCTTGGCGCGCTTGGCACGGCGCCCGACCCAGCCGCTGGCCACCGCGTGCGCGCCAAAGAAGCCGAACGTGAGCAGCGCGATGCCACCGATCACCCACGCCAGCGGCGCGGCCAGCGTCATCAGCACGCCCGCCGACATCAGCGCCGTGCCGGTCAGCAGCATGCGGCCGCGGCCGTGGCGATCGGCCAGCCGCCCGAACCAGGTGGAGGCGCCGATGCCGAGCAGGTCACCATGAAGATCGCCCCGACCGCCGTGTGGCTGAGCGCATACGGCGCGCCCAGCAGCCGGAAGCTGGCGTAGTTGTAGATCGTGACGAAGCCGCCCATCAGCAGGAAGGCCATGGCGAACAGCGCGCGCAGGCCGGGCTCGCGCAGGTGTTCGCCCAGGGAGTCGAACAGATCGCCCAGCGCCACGCCCCGGCGCGGCACGAAACGGCGCGACGGCGGCAGCAGCCACAGGAAGGCCAGCGCCACCAGCAAACCCAGTGCGCCGGTGAAACCCATTGCGACGCGCCAACCGGCATGATCGGCCACCGCGCCGGTCAGCACCCGCCCGGCCATGCCGCCGAAGGCGGTGCCGCCCACGTACAGGCCCATCGCCATGCCCAGGCCTTGCGGGTGGACTTCCTCGGCGAGGTAGGCCATCGCCACCGCGGGCACGCCGCCGAGCAGCACGCCAAGCACCGCGCGCGAGGCCAGCAGGCCATCCCAGCCCGGCAGTACGGCCGCTGCCAGCGTAAGCGCGGACGACAGCACCAGCGACACCCCCATCAGCGTCTTGCGGTGGACCGACTCCGACAGCAGCCCCGCAAACAGGATGGCGAAGGCCAGCAGCAGGGTGGAAATCGACAACACCAGGCTGGTCTGCGCAGGCGTAAGGCCGAAGTCATGCCCCAGCAGCGGCATCAGCGGCTGCACGCAGTACAGCAGGGAGAAGGTGGAGAACCCAGCCGCGAACAGCGCCAGGTTGGCGCGGCGGTAGCCCGGTGTGCCGCGCACCAGCCAGCGCGACGGGTCGGCGGGTTCGATGACGGGCGCTGCGGTGGCGGCAGCGGGATTGGCGGGCGCAGCGGGGGCAGCTGGCGGTCTGGTGGCGGAAGTGTGCACGGCTAGCGATTCCAGGAGGACCGCCTATTATCGATCGCAGGCGCCGTCTCTACTGCGGTGCATCGAATCCGTTGACCGCATCGGCCCCGACCATGCCGACCACGCTCTACTACTGGCCCGAGATCCAGGGCCGCGGCGAGTTCATCCGCCTGGCGCTGGAGCAGGCCGGCGTCGATTACGTCGATCTCGCCCGCGAGGACGCGGCCGCCCTGGAAGCCGTGCTCGACGACCCGAAGCTGGCCACGCCGCCGTTTGCGCCGCCCGTCCTCATCGCCGGCGACCTGGTGATCGCGCAGACGGCCAACATCCTGCTCTACCTCGGCCAGCACTACGGCCTGGCACCGCAGGACGAGGCCGGCGGCCTGTGGACGCACCAGCTGCAGCTGACCGTTGCCGACTTCGTGGTGGAGATCCACGACACGCACCACCCGATCGCGTCCCGCCTGTACTACGAAGAGCAGCACGACGAGGCGCGCCGCCGCACGGCCGATTTCCTCGCCAACCGGGCGCCCAAGTTCCTGTGGTATTTCGAGGGCGTGCTGGCGCGCAATCCGGCCGGGCCTACCTGGACCGTGCGCGATGCGCTCACCTACGTCGACCTCTCGCTGTTCCAGATCATGGCCGGGCTGCGCTACGCGTTCCCGCGCCACATGCTGCGCCTGGAGGGGCGCCTGCCACATCTGGTCGCGCTGCACGACCGGGTAGCGGCGCTGCCGCGCATCGCGGCCTATCTGCAATCGCCGCGGCGCATTCCGTTCAACACCATGGGCATCTTCCGCCACTACCCCGAACTGGACGCGCTCAAATGAAGAACCCGGCCAAGGGCCGGGTCTGTCGTGAAACCGCGCGAAACCGCGCCGCACCCGCAAGTTGCAGCGCCTACATGCCGATGGTCTGTTCCGGGTGGCCGAGGCAAAAGCCGCGCCGGTCATGATGCGCACACATCGGCATCACCTCATAGCCGGCCGCACGCAGCAGCACGGCGCGCGCCGCCACGTCCACCGACGGCTGGGGCAGGCCCGTTGCCGGGTCCCGCACCAGCACACCCAGTAGCCCAAACGGCTGGCGCAACAGATGTTCCAGATCCAACGAACCGCAGTACCGCATACCTCACCTGCCTCATCTACCGCATTGACCCCAATGCCCTCCGGCCGCCTGGGCGATCACAGGGTCGATTCATCCGCCGTTTCGGGCGAGACCGCCAGCGTCCCGCGCAGGCGGGCGTAGGCCGCACGCTGCGACCAGATCGCATCCGTCAGGGCGGTGATCAGCGCGTCGCGCGACAGGCGCTGGGTCAAGTCGGCCTGCGATATTCCAAACCGCCGTTGCACAGTGCGCATCGCTTCCTGCACTTCGCTGCGCCATCGGGCGTCGAGTTGCTGGTCCATGGTGTTCTCGCAGATCGGTCTGGCACGCCGCAATGCAGGCTGCTGGGGCATTGGCCGCGCCGGGGAAGGGGATGGCGGAATGTGTTCCGCTCTTGTGTCCATGAAATCGGCAGGCAGGGCGGAAACTTGATTGCCCAGGCGGTAGGTGGGCGCCTCCAAACCGCAAGTGCCGACGACGCGGCAACGTGCTGGCCAACCCGGTTACCCGGGGGATTGCGCAGCCAGGGCCGGCTGCGGCACGCGCCCCCGGGCGGGAATGGGTAGTGTCAGCGGTCGTGTCAGCGGCTTAGCTGCGCACCAGCACGCGCACATGGACTTCGCGGCCCCAGCGCGCGGCCACTGCGGCGGTCAGGCGTGCGGCGTCTTCCACCGAGAGTGCGGCCGGCAGGATCAGGTCCAGCTCGACCGCGCCATCGACGTAATGCAGCACGCAATCGCGCGCGTCGAGCGCGCCTGCGTGCGGCAGCACCTCGGCCAGCAGGGCCGCCACCGCGTCGCGATCGGGCAGGTGCAACGGATCGGTATACGCCCGCTCGCGCGGGTCGACGTGGATCTGCACGTCGAGCACCGGCATGTCGGACTGCACCGCCAGCACGCTCGCGCGTGCGCGCACGGCCACGGCGTGCCCTTCGCTCACCGACACGCGCGGGTCCACCTCGATATGCGCGTCGACCAGCGCCTGATCGCCCGTCACGCGCGTGCGCAGGTCGTGCACGGACAGCACCCCCGGCGTGGCCGCCAAGCTGGCGCGGATGGCCTGCACGTGCGACGGCGGCAGCGCACGGTCCATCAGATCGTTGAGCGCCTCCCAGCCGAACTTCAGGCCAACGCGGGCGATCATCAGCCCCACCACGCAGGCCGCGATCGGATCGAGCCAACGCAAGCCCATCAGGTTGCCCGCCACGCCAATGGCCGCCACCAGCGACGAGATCGCATCCGAGCGCGCATGCCACGCATTGGCGATCAGCATGCGCGAGCCGATGCGCTTGGCCACCGCCAGCATGTAGCGGAACAGCCCTTCCTTGGATGCCAGCGCCAGCAACGCCACCCACAGCGCCAGGCCATGCACCGCCTCCGGGCCGTGCGGCGAGCGCAGGCTCTCCACCGCCGTCCAGATCATGCCGCCGCCGGCCGCCAGCAGCAGCAGGCCCAGCCCCAGCGATGCGGCGTTCTCGTAGCGCGCGTGGCCGTATTGGTGGTCTTCGTCCGGCCCCTTGTGGCTGTTGCGGTTGGCAATGAAGACGATGCCATCCGCGATCAGGTCCGACAGCGTATGCAGCCCGTCGGCCACCAGCCCCTGCGAATGCGACCACATCCCCGCCACGATCTGGCAGACAGAAAGCACGCAATTGACCCCGGCGCTGACGATGGTCGAGCGTTCGGCGCTTTGCTGGCGGTCGGCGGCGGAGGCGATGGTGGGTGGAGTCGAAGACATGAGCGGCAACCTTTGAAAAATCGCGAGCATTTTGCCACGCGGCAGATGTGTCTTGCAGTTGCGACAGAGGCGCATTCTCAACACGTTGCAACCCTTTTGCACCAGACCGATGCGGGCATCCGCCTATGAATAAGATTTTTCCGATTTTCCCGTCAAGCCGCATGGGCGATTCTTCATAGCGCGGCAAATAGGTTGCCGCACGTCACCTTCCTCACGGAGAAGCATCGACATGCAGGCGCCCGTCCGACTCGTGATTGCCGACGACCATCCTGGCGTGGTGGCCGCCGTGCGACACCTCGTCACCAACACCGCGGGCTTTGAAGTGACGGGCGAAGCCACCAACGTCGACGAGCTGCTGTCCCTGCTCGAGCAGGTGCACTGCGACATCATCATCACCGACTACGCGATGCCTGGCAGCCGCTACGGCGATGGCATCGTCCTGATCGAATTCCTGCAGCGCCGCCATCCGGACCTGCGCATCATGGTGCTGACCATGCTCGAGACGCGCGTGCTGATGGGCAACATCCTGCGCGCCGGCATCAAGGTCATCGTCAGCAAGTCCGACGAGCTGCGCCACATCGTGGAAGGCCTCTGCGCGCTGCTGGAGGACCGCATCTACCTCTCGCCGCAGTTAGACGCCAAGCTGATCCGGCGCTCCACCGAGACCGAACCGCCCGAGAACGATCCGATCAACCTGCTCGGCAAGCGCGAGCTGGAAGTGCTGCGCCTGTACGTGACCGGCCTGTCGGTCAGCGAGATTGCCATGCGCCTGAACCGCAGCGTGAAAACCATCAGCGCGCAAAAGCAGAAAGGCATGCGCAAGCTGCAGCTCAGCACCGAAGCCGCGCTGTTCGACTTTGCCGTGCGCCACGGCCTGCTCGGCAGCGCAGAAGGCTGAAGCGAGGCGCACCATGGCGTTCCTCCGAACCCTCTCGGCATGCACGCGCCTGCGCTGCGGTGTGGGCGCAGGCCTGCTGGTCTGCGTGGCGGCGCTGGCGCTGCTCGGTGCGCCCGGGCATGCGCGCGCCGACGACGCAGCCCTGGCCGTCCAGCGTCTGGACCAGGTGCCCGCCGCGCTCACCGTGGGCGTGATCGGCGATTCGCTGATGCCGCTCGAAGGCCTCTCGGGCGACAAGCTCGCGGGCTTTTCCGGCGACCTGCTCATGCAACTGATCCCACAGGACCGCGTGCACGTGATCCCGCGCGTGTTCAGCCGCCGCGACGAACTCCTCAAGGCGGCCTGCGCCGGCGAAGTCGACATCGTGATGAGCGTCGTGCCGCGCGCGCAATACGACCATTGCCTGAGCTATTCCGCCCCCTACCTGGAACGCCCGACCGCCGTGGTGGCACGCACCGACAACGCCGCCGTCGCGCAGAACCCGTTCTTCGACGGCGCGCGCATCGCCGTCGAGCAAGGCTCGCCACTGGAAGACGAGCTGCCGCGCCAGTACCCCCGCATCCACCTGATCGGCACGCCCACCCCCACCGAGGCACTCGACGCAGTGATGCGCGGTGCGGCCGATGCCTATGTCGGCATCACCTATCCGACGCGCGAGCTGATGACGCTGCCGCGCTACCGTCCCCTGTCCATCGTGCAGCTGATCAACCAGCAGGTGGACGCACTGCACTTTGCCGCGCCGCGCAACCGCAGCGCACTGATCCGCTATCTCGACCGCCATCTCGCCCAGTTGCCCGAATCGACCATGCGCGACCTGCGCGCGCGCTGGATTACGCAGGGTGGCGCCGCTGCGGTGGCGCTGCCGCTGTCGCCGCACGAGCGCATGGTGCTGGCGGCGCTGCCGCCGCTGCGCTATGCAGCCGATTCGGCCTACATGCCCTACACCTTCGACGAAGAGCGCGGCGAGCTGCGTGGCATCCTGCCGGAATACCTGAGCTACCTGTCGCGCACGCTCGGCCTGCGCTTCGAGCGCGTGCCGGTGCGCGACTGGACTGACGCGCTGGTCCGCGCGCGCGCCGGCGAGATCGACATCCTGCTCGGCATGTCCAACCAGGACTACCACCCGCCCGGCTTCACCCTCAGCCACGCCATTGACGCCACGCCGATGGTGATCGTCGGTCGCAACGACGCGCTGGCGGTGGTCACGCTGGCCGAGCTCTCCGGCAAGACGGTTGCGCTGCCGCTGAGCGAGACGCTGGGCGACACGCTGCGCCAGACCGTGCCCAAGATCCGCATCGAGACCGCCAATTCCGTCAACGACGCGCTGCGCATGGTCGCCACCGGCCGGGCCGACTTCACCATCGCCAACCTGCCGGTGGTCGACGCGCTGATCCGCCATCACTACCCCGGCGAGCTGAAGGTGACGGGGCCGGCCGGCACCATCGAACGCATCGGCGTGGGCGTGTCGGCACATTATGCGACGCTGGTACCGCTGATCAACCGCGCGCTGTTCGCCATGCCCGAGGGCGAGCAGATCAGCATCCGCAACAAGTGGCTGTCGGTCAGCTATCAGCTGGGCCCAACGGCGTCGGTGCTGCTGGCGAAGTTCGGCCCGGCGGCGGCGATCGTGCTGGCCGCGCTGATGCTGCTGCTCATCAAGCACCTGCAGTTGCGCCGCGAGAACCACCAACGCCGCCGCGCCGAGACCACGCTCGCCCAGCAGCTGAGTTTCCAGCGGGCGCTGATGGAGTCGGTGCCGTTTCCGCTGGTCGCCAAGGACGCCAATCACCGCTATGTGGCGGTCAACGCCGCGTTCTGCAGCCTGTTCGACCGCCCGCGCGAGGCCGTGCTGGGGCGCACGCCCACGCAGTTGGGGCTGTACTCGGCGCACAACACGAACCACCTGATGGAGATCAACCGCCGCGCGGTGGAGATGGACGAGAGCACACGCGAAGAGATCACCATCGCCACCCCCGACGGCCAGCACCGCAACGTCCTCTACTGGGTGGAGCCGTTCCACCAGCCCGACGGCCAGCCGGGCGGCACGGTGGCGTCGCTGGTCGACATCAGCGAGATCCGCGAAGCGCAGGCGCGCGCTGAACGCCTGGAGCACCGCCTGCGCGAGGTCACGGAATCGCTGCCTGCGCTGGTGTATCAGTTCGAGATGCGCCCGGGCGCGCAGCTTGGCCGCATGACCTACGTGGCCGGTGAAGCCACGGAGACACTCGGCGTGGAGGTCGACGACGTCCTCACCTATCTGTCGACCCCGACGGTATTGATCCACGACGACGACCGCCAGCGCGTGCTCGACGCAACGCTCGACTCCGCGCGCGACCTCACACCGTTCGACGAGCGCTTCCGCCACGTCAACGACGACGGCTCGATCCGCTGGCTGCACGCTCACTCGATCCCGCACCGGGAGGCCGACGGCCGCGTGGTCTGGAACGGCTACCTGAGCGACGTGACCGCCGAGCGCGAGCAGGCCGACGCGCTGGAGGCCGCCAAGAACGCCGCCGAATCCGCCCTGCTCGCCAAGGACCGCTTCCTGGCGATGATGAGCCACGAGATCCGCACGCCCATGAACGGCGTGCTCGGCCTGGTCGAGCTGCTGCAGCAGACGCCGCTGGAGGGCGAGCAGAAGTAGATGGTGTCGCTGGTGCAGGAATCCGGCCGCGCGCTGCTGCACATCCTCGACGACATCCTCGACTACGCCAAGATCGAAGCCGGCCACCTGGCCATCACGCCCGTGCCCACCGATCTGCGCGAGCTGTTCGACGGTACGGTCGGCCTGCTGGCCAGCCGCGCGCACGAGAAGGCGCTTGCGGTGCAGGTGGACGTGGCGGCGGAGGTGCCGGCCACGGTGGCGGTGGACGGCGTGCGCGTGCGCCAGATCCTGTTCAACCTGGTGTCGAACGCGATCAAGTTCACCGACCGCGGCGGCGTGCGCCTGAAGGCTGAGTGCGTGCAGACCGGGGCGAGCACCGCCAGCCTCGCTATCCACGTGACCGACAGCGGCATCGGCATTGCGCCGGAGGTGCAGGCCACGCTGTTCGCACCGTTCGTGCAGGCCGAACGCTCGACCACGCGCCGCTACGGCGGCACCGGCCTGGGCCTGGCAATCTCGCGCCAGCTCGCCCGGCTGATGGGCGGCACGCTGGAGATGGAAAGCGCGCCGGGGGTCGGCACGACCATCACGTTGCGCCTGGAGGTGCCCGTCATCGGCGCGGCCTATCGCCTGCCGCATTTCGAGGGCGTCACCCTGCGCGTTGACGTGGCCGACAATGCTGCCCGCCACGGCTTGGAGCAGTTCGCCAACGCGGCGGGCCTGCGTGTGGTGCATGGCGGTGCGGCAACGCTCACCTTGGTGGACGAAGCGCGTGTGGCCGCGGACGATCGCCGCACCATCCGCGTGACCGGCGAGGCGATCTACCTCGGCCGCAATGCCACGCCCCCCTACCCGCGGCTGAGCACCAACCCGCTGAACTGGCGCGCATTCCTGCAGACCTGCGATGCCGCGCTCACGTCTCCGGCTCCCGTGCGCGAGACCGCGGCGACGCCGGTGCAGGCCAGCCCGCCGGCAGCGGGATCGCCCGGCGCAGCCCTCGGTGCGCACATCCTGGTGGCGGAAGATCACCCGATCAACCGCGAGCTGATCGCCAAGCAACTGCGGCTGCTGGGGTACCGCGTGACGCTGGCCGAAGATGGCGTCGCGGCGCTCGAACGCCTGCGCGAAACGGACTTCGACGCCCTGCTGACCGACTGCCACATGCCGCACATGGATGGCTTCGACCTGGCCACGCACGTTCGCAAGCACGAGACCCCCGACGGCCCACGCCTGCCCATCGTCGCGATCACGGCGACCACGCTGGCCGAGGAGCACGCCCGCTGCCGCGCGGTCGGCATGGATGCCTGCCTGCTCAAGCCGACCACGCTGGCAAGCCTGCAGGAAACCTTGTCCCGCCTGCTGCTCGCAACCACGCCGCACCCGCAAGCGGCCGCCAGCGTGGGGGCGGTCCCGCCCCCGTCCCCAATCCCCACCGACGATGGCCCCAGCTTGCGCGCCGACGACCTGCGCCGAACCTTGGGCAACGGCCCGGGGGCCAGCAACCTGATCCGCGTCTTCCTGTCTGCGCTCAACGAGGACGCCGCCCGGTTGCGCACCCTGCTTGACCCTGTGGACCGCCAAGCCCTGCGTCAATGGGCACACCGCACCGGCGGCGCCCTGGCCCTGCTGCGCAACCCCGACGTCGATGCCGAAATGACGGCCTTCAGACACACGGTGCATGACAACGCCGATGCCGACATCCGCCGGGCGGGCCAACGTGTGATGCGCCTGATCACGCGCCTGCAAGACACACTGAGTGCAGCAAAAGCCGCATCCTGACCCTACCCAATCGCGCGCAAGTCCCGGATTTGTAAGCGCATTCCGTTTCAAACGCCTGCCGCGCCGCTTTTAGAGCCGCGTCTCCAATCGACCGATTGACGCACCCAGCAGCGCCCCCTACGATGACATCGACCAATGTCACATTAAGAGGCGCTGAAACGGCGCCCACGGAGACGCCACGTGAACGCCCGGACCGACTTTCCGCGCGCCGACGCCTTTGGTTCGGCCGCACGCAGCAGCGACACCCCTGAGCTGGTCGAGATCGCCATCATCGGCACCGGCTTTGCCGGGCTAGGCATGGCGATCCAGCTCAAGCAGCACGGCATCGACGATTTCGTGGTCTTCGAGAAGGCCGACTCGGTGGGCGGCACCTGGCGCGACAACCACTACCCGGGCTGCGCGTGCGATGTGCAGTCGCATCTGTATTCGTTCTCGTTCGCGCCCAATCCGGACTGGTCGCGCATGTTCTCGCCGCAGCCGGAAATCCGCGCCTACCTGGAGCGCTGCACCGACCAGTTTGGCGTGCGCAGGCATATCCGCTTCAACCATGCGCTGGCACGCGCGGCCTTCGACGATGTCGCCGGCGTGTGGAATCTCGACATGGCCGACGGCCGCCGCTACCGGGCCCGTGCGCTGATCTCCGGCATGGGCGGCCTGAGCCGCCCGGCGTGGCCGAACATCCCCGGCATCGACACCTTCCAGGGCAAGGCCTTCCACTCGCAGCTGTGGGAGCACGACTACGACCTGCGCGGCAAGCGCGTGGCCGTGATCGGCACCGGTGCCTCGGCCATCCAGTTCGTGCCGCAGATCGCGCCCAAGGCGGGCCGGCTCGACCTGTACCAGCGCACCCCGCCGTGGATCCTGCCCAAGCCCGACCGCGAAGTGTCGCGCGCCGAGCACTGGCTGTTCCGCCACCTGCCCTTCACGCAAAAGCTGATGCGCACCGGCATCTACTGGATGCTCGAATCGCGCGTGCTGGGCTTCGTGGTCAACCCCAAGCTGATGAAGGCGGTGGAGCTGATGGCGCGCCGTCATATCAAGCGCCGCATCGCTGATCCGATCCTGCGCGACAAGGTCACGCCCGACTACACCATCGGCTGCAAGCGCGTGCTGGTCTCCAACGACTACTACCCGTCGCTCACGCGGCAGAACGTCGACGTCATCACCACCGGCGTCGCGCGCATCGAGCCGAATGCCGTGGTCACCACCGATGGCACGCGGCGCGAGGTCGATTGCCTGATCTTCGGCACCGGCTTCCACGCCACCGATCCATTCCCGCGCGGCGCCGTCCTGGGCACGGGCGGCGTCGACCTGGTCGATGCCTGGGGCGGCGGGGCCGAAGCCTACCTGGGCACCACGGTGGCGGGCTTTCCGAATTTCTTCATGGTGGTGGGCCCGAACACGGGGCTTGGCCACTCGTCGATGGTGTTCATGATCGAGTCGCAGGTGGCGTATGTGGTGGACGCGCTCAAGTCGATGCGCGCGCATCGCGTGGCGGCCATCGACGTGCGCCCGGATGTGCAGCGCCGCTTCAACGATGGCCTGCAGAAACGGCTGGCCCACGCGATCTGGTCCGAAGGCGGCTGCGTGAGCTGGTACCTCGATCCGAAGACCGGCAAGAACACCACGCTGTGGCCGGGCTTCACTTGGCAGTTCCGGCGCGCCACCGCGCATTTCCGGTTGGCCGACTATCGCACCCGTGCGCTGCCCGCGCCCAAAGGCACGCCGCGGCGCGTGCCAGCGCGCACCGTGCCCGCCACACAGAACACCACCGCCGAAGAAGCGCTCGACCGCGTCTGACGCATACCCAACCCAGAACGGGGCCGTGCCGGCGCGACCTGCCCCCTTTCCACCACGCGCCGGCCCACAGGAGACCACGTCATGAAGTCGTTCAACAACCAGGTTGCCGCCATCACCGGTGCCGCGTCGGGCATCGGCCGCGCGCTGGCGCTGGCCCTGGCACGCGAGGGCTGCCACCTGACGCTGGCGGATCGCAACGAGGCCGCGCTTGCGCAGACCGTGCAGCTCGTCCGCGCGCATGAAGGCGAGCGCATCCGCATCACCACCCACGCCGTGGACGTGGCCGACCGCGCGGCCGTCTACCGCTGGGCCGAAGAAGCCGCCACCGCGCACGGCAAGGTCAACCTGATCTTCAACAACGCCGGCGTGGCGCTATCTAGCACGATCGAAGGCATGGACGACGACGAGCTGGCCTGGATCATGAACATCAACTTCTGGGGCGTCGTGCACGGCACCAAGGCTTTCCTGCCGCTGCTCAAAGCCACCGGCGAGGGGCACGTGGTCAACACGTCGAGCATCTTCGGCGTCTTCGCGCAGCCCGGCATGGCCGCCTACAACGCCAGCAAATACGCGGTGCGCGGCTACACCGACGCGCTGCGCCAGGAGCTGGACCTGATGGACTGCGGCGTGTCGGCCACCTGCGTACACCCGGGCGGCATCAAGACCAACATCGCCAAGTCCAGCCGCATGTCGCCGAGCATGAACGGCTTCCTGGTCCGCGACGAGCAGCAAGGCAAGGACGAGTTCGAGAAGTTTTTCATCACCCGCCCCGAGAAGGCGGCAAGCGTGATCCTGGACGGCGTACGCAAGAACAAGCGCCGCGTGCTGATCGGCCCGGATGCCTATGCCGCCGACGCGATGGCGCGCATCCTGCCTGCCGCCTACCAGGCGCTGGTCGTGTTCAAGGCGCGCCGCACACGCAAGAAGAACCTGCGCGACGAGGCCGCGCCGGCTACCGCCCGCGCCAAGTAGAGACCGGCCGATGAAGACCACCGCATCGACTCCGCCGCTCGGCAACGCCTCGGGCGAGGTCTACGCCAGCCCCCGGCGCGCCACGCTGCTCGACGCCGCGCGTGCCATGCTCAGCCCCGGCCGCCTCGGCCTGCGCAGCATCCCGCGCGACGTGCTGATCGCGCGCTACGCCAAGCCGCAGTCGCGCTACCTGCCGCTGATGGGTACGCGCGTGCACTACACCGATGAAGGTCCCGCCAACGCGGAAGGCACGCTGCTGCTGATCCACGGTGTCTGCGCGTCGCTGCACACGTGGGACGGCGTGCTGCCGCAGCTCACGCGGCGTTGGCGCGTGATCCGGCTGGACCTGCCGCCGTTCGGGATCACCGGGCCACTGCGCGACGCGCACGGCCGCCCGCGCACCGCAGAGCTGCCGCTGTACCGCGACTTCATCGACGCCTTTATCGATTCGCTCGGCCTGACCCAGCTCTCGCTCGTCGGCAACTCGCTGGGCGGCATGGTGGCGTGGGACTACGCCGCACGCCACCCGGAGCGCATCGAGAAACTCGTGCTGATCGACTCCGCCGGCTTCCCGATGAAGCTGCCGGTCTACCTCGACCTGTTCAATCACCTGCCGGTGCGACTGACCACGCCGTGGCTGCTGCCCGAAGGCATTGTGCGCGCCGCCACGCGCGACGTGTACGGCGACCCGGCCCGCGTGTCGGCGCCGACCCTGCGTCGCTATACCGAGTTCTTCTACGCCGACGGCGCCCGCTCCGCCTTCGGCAAGATGGTGTCGAAGTTCGATTTCGACAGCGTCGATACCAGCGTGCTGGCCGCCATCCGCGTGCCGACGCTGATCCTGTGGGGACAGCGCGACCGGTGGATCCCGCCCGCGCACGCCGGCGAATTCGCCCGCCGCATCCCTCACGCGACGCTACGCATGTATCCGGCGCTCGGCCATATCCCGATGGAGGAGGACCCCGTGCGCGTGGGCACCGACCTCTGCGCCTTCCTTGAACAAGCGCAGGGACAAGGACAAGGCCGCACCCCCGCCACTCACCCCGAGACCGCTCTCCAGGAGACCCGCCCATGATGCCAGTCCGCCGCGACGTGCATCCTCACCTGCCAGCCGACCGCATCAGCAACTGGCACGAACGAGGCAACCACGTCACCCACTTCCTCAACGCGCTGTCGATCTTCTTCCCGACAGGCGAGCGCTTCTTCATGGACAGCGTGCGCAACTACCGCCACCTGGTGACCGACCCGGAACTGAAGCAGGCCGTGGCCGGCTTCATCGGCCAGGAAGCCATGCACACGCGCGAGCACGTGCTGTACAACGACCTGCTCGACCGCGCCGGCCTGCCCGCCAACCGGATCGACCGCTTCGTCGGCAAGTTCCTGAACGTGCTGCGCAAATACACGCCCAAGTCGCACCAGCTGGCGGTGACGGTGGCGCTGGAGCACTACACGGCCATGCTGGCCAACCAGGTGCTGGCGCATGACGACGGCCTCGGGCGCAACTCCCAGCACGGTTACCGTCAGGTCTGGATGTGGCACGCCATGGAAGAGACCGAGCACAAGGCGGTCAGCTACGACGTGTGGAACCTCGCCATCAAGCCGGGCCTGCGCCGCTACATCCTGCGCACGTCGGTCATGCTGCTGACCACGGTCTCGTTCTGGGCGATGGTGTTCTACGTGCACCTGCGGCTGATCTTTGCCGACCGCACCTGCGAACACAAATTCCTCGGGCTGGGCAAAGCGTTCCACTTCCTGTGGATCCACCCGGCGCCGCTGCGCAAGATCATTCCGGAGTTCCTGGATTACTTCCGGCCGTCGTTCCACCCGTGGGACGAGGACAACCGCGCGGCGCTGGAGCGCCTGCCCAAGCTGATCTCGGAAATCGAGGCCTATGCCGCTGCCAACGGCGAGGCACCGTCACCGTCGATCCGCCGCAAGCTGTCATCGGCTGGCGCGGCTGGATCGTAGTCCGGTCGCAGGCAACGTAGAAATAGATGAGGCGCGCCCCACGCAGGGCGCGCCAGGAGACAACGTCTTAAGACTTCGACGCGGGCGGCTCGCGTGACCCGTTCGGCGCCGGCGGTTCGTGCAGATGCTCAAGGACCTGTGCCACGCGGTCGCCGAGGTACTTGTTGGCGGCAATCTCGAGCGCGCGCATCAGTTCGGCCTCGACCGCCACCAGCGCCAGCGGCCGGATGCGCCAGATCACGTCGACCAGGCGCGGCACGTCCTCGACCGGCGGCAGCTGGCCTTCGCCATATCTGTCGAGCTCGCGCACGACCATGGCGACGAGGTCATCGGCCACCGCCTGGGCATGCGGCCGCGCACGCTCGATGATGTCGAGCACGTCGACCAGCGGGAAACCGGCGCGCGCCATCTGCGAGCCCGCCATCAGCGCCTTCGGGTTGCGGGCCAGGTAGCCGAGGCCGTCGGGCTCCAGCAGGCCGAGTGCGATGGCGCGGGCCAGCGCCTGGCGAGACATGGATCGCCCGAATAGCTTGGCGAGCGCGAGCAGCGAAAAATGCTTGGGCGCCTCTTCCGACCATGGGCTGCTGATGGCGGATTCGAGCCCGAGGATGGAGCGCAGATCGTGGCCCTCGACGATGGCCTTGAGCAGTTCCTGGATGTTGGCGAGCGTGTAGCCGCGCGCCAGCAGGTGGTTGATCAGCTTGAGCCGCCCCAGGTGCGCCTGCGTGTAGATGCCCACGCGGCCGCGCCGCTCGGGCGGGTCGAGCAGGCCGCGGTCCTGGTACGAGCGGACGTTGCGGACGGTGGTCTCAGCCGCACGCGCGAGCTCATCGATGGTGAACTCGCGCACGGGCATACCGGGCGCACTGGGCGGTTGGGCTGGCGGACCGGCATCGCCGGTTGGTTTGCGGGCAGGCATGCAAAAAATTCTACACGAGCGCGGCAACACGACCGCGCCAAGTCGCCGGGTGGTTTCCGGCCCTCTCACGACGAGGAGACCGTCGATGTGGGACTTGAGGTTGCATCAACGTGGGTGGGCCGTCCGCGCAGCGGGCATCCTGTGTGCGGCGCTGTCGCTGCAGAGCTGCGCGAGCGCCGGTGATGGCGCCTCCGGCGGCATCGAGGCGGCCAAGGCCAGGCAGCTCGAGGAGGCCCGCCATCAGGCGCGCGCGCCATTCTCGGTGGGCGGCATCGGCACGCGCGAGGTGCGCCCCACCACGCTGCGCGACTCCGGCCAGCCGGATGCCATCTCCTACCTGCGCCACGTCGATTTCCGCTTCGACGGCGGCGTCGGCTTCCTGGTCGACCAGCTCGCGCTGCGCATGGTGCCGCGCCAGCCCGGCGACCCGATCTGGCTTGACGACGTGTCCTCCTACGCGCTGCAGCCCGTGTCCGGCACCGTGCGCGTGAGCGCCGACAGCATGGCAGCGCTGTTCAACACCGTCGTCTTCGCGCGCGGGCCGGGCAGCGAGCCGCCCTTGCGGCGCTTCACCTTCGCGCTCGACGACGGCACGCTGACCATGCGCGCCGAGATGCGCCGCCGCGGCGCCTGGGTGCCGATCGAGCTACGCGGCCCGCTCGTCTTGCGTGACCCGCAGACCATCGTTTTCCGCCCCAACGTGGTCAAGGTGCGCAACCAGGATGCCGGCGCGCTGATGGGCGCGGCGCATATCGAACTGGCCGACCTGCTGCCGGTGTCCACGCCAGCGGTGCAGCTCGCCGGCAGCGAGATCGTCATGCAGGTGCCCAAGCTGTTCCCACCGCCGGCGCTCGACCTGAAGCTGTCCGCCATCCGCGTCGCGCGCGACGGGCTGGTCATGCAGATCGGCGACGGCGCTCCGCAGATGCCGCCGCTGGCCAATGCAGCTGACGCACAGCGCCCGTACATCCTCTTTCGCGGCGGCGACATCCGCTTCATGCGCTCGATGCCGATGAATGCGCGCATCGACATCGTCGTTGCCGATCCGTCGCAGCCGTTCATGTTCAACCTGTACCGCTATCGCGAACAGTTGAGCGCCGGCTCGCTGCGCTTCTCGACCGACGGCGGCATCCGCGTGCTGATGCCCTCGTTCGACACGCTTGCCGCGCGCCCTGCCAAGACCACCGTGCAACTCGCCAAGAGGACCGCGCCATGATCGCCCCCGCCCTTGCCCTCGCCGCTTTCTCGTTGCGCCTCGCGCTGCTGACGCTCGGCCTGGCCGGCCTGCTGGCCAGCGCCTTGTGCCGCGCCGCCGAACCGCCCATGGCCGCCGTGCAACGCAAAGACCTGGCCAGCGTACGCCAACAATGGAGCCAGCGCTGCGAGCCGACCGCTGGCGGCACGCGCGTCGCAGGCGACCAGCATGCCGCCGTACGCGACTCCCGCAGCGCGCCGCCCGTGGTGCAGATGCGCAACGTCGATTTCCGCATCACCGGCGACATCGGCTTCCACGTGCATCAGCTCACCGCGCAACTGGTGCCCCACACGCCCGGCCAGCCCGTCGACATGGACGACCCGAGCCAGTTCGACATCCGCATCCTGGGTGGCGAGGTGACGGTGCCCAAGGCCTCGCTCGATGCGCTATTCAACACCTACCTGCTGGACTACGCACCGCGCTCGCTCAATGCGCTGTCGCTCACGCCCGGTGACGGGGTGCTCGACGTGGCGGGCGGGCTCAAACTGCGCAACCACTTCCCGGGCGTGTGGCTGCCCTTCGGCATGCGCGGCACGCTGGCGCTCAAGGAGTCGCGCTACCTCGTCTACACGCCCACCGACCTGGGCGTAATGGGGGTCCAGACGCTGGGGCTGCTCAAATCGATGGGGCTGCAGCTGGCGGGGCTGGCCCCGCTCGATCGCAGCGGCGCCAAGCTCGACGGCGACACCATGGTGCTGGACCAGACCACCGTGTTTCCGCCGCCACGGCTCACGGGCGAGATGAAGACGGCCCGCGTGACGCCGGACGGGCTGGTGCTCGGCTTCGGCCCAGCCGCGCCGATGTGCGCCCCGGCGCCGACCACCGCCGCCAGCCGCATCTGGATCCAGTCGGGCGACCTGAAGATGTACAACGTGCTGGTGACCAACAGCCGCGTGCTGGTCACCGACTCGTCCACGCGCGAGCCGCTACGTTTCGACCTCTACCACTACCGCGAAGCGGCCGCGCGCGGCACCACGCGCATGGACATGGACGGCACCCTGCGCGTCGATCTGGCCCCTGCGCCGGCGGTGCAATAGCCGATACGGCGCCTTATTTCCTGCAGACCGCGCGCAGGATCGCCTCGCCCTCGGAATTGGGCACGACCGCCTCCCAGCGCGGCCCGTCGATGGTCTTGGCCAGCACGGTGCCATGCTGGCTGTCCTCGATCCGCGCGCTGACGGGCAGGATGCGCGCGTTCTTGCAGTCGTACACCGAGGTGCGCGCGTCGTACTGGTACGCCTTGCCGTTCGACAGCTGGCGCGGCGCATCGTAGGCATCGCGCGAGGTGGCGCGCACAGTGCCGTCGGCGCTGCGTTCGAGAGAGTCCTGATCCAGATAGAGCGTGCCGCCGCTGTTGGCCAGCGGGGCGAGCTTTACCCAGTTGTCGGCGGCTTGCGCCGTGGGCGCTGCAACCAGCAGCATTGCGGCCAGGCAGCTGGCCGCCGTGAGTCGTTCATGTCGCATGGGCAACCTCCGTTTGCGTCATCTGGCGCGCGGCGGCTGCGCCGCGCGTCGCACCTCATCCATGGCATAGCAAGCCACGTACCGCACCGTCGTCGCGCGCGAGCGCCAGCAACAAAAAAGCCCGCACACGGCGGGCTTTCCTGGGAGGCGAAGACGACTTACTTGGCGGCAGCGGCCATGTAGTCGACAGCGGCCTTCACGTCGTCGTCGGAGCCGGCATAGGTGCCCTTGGGCGGCATGGCGTTCTTGCCGTGCAGCGCGCTGTTGTACAGCGCAGTCTTGCCGGTTGCGATGCGCGGGGCCCAGGCAGCCTTGTCGCCAAACTTGGGCGCGCCGGCCACACCGGCGCCATGGCACATCTGGCAGGTCGAGTCGTAGACCTTCTTGCCGACGTCGCCGGTGGAGGCCTGCGGCGCGGCGGCTGCGGCCGGAGCAGCGGCGGCAGGTGCGGCCGCTGCCGGAGCGGCCGGCGCTGCGGCTTCCGTTGCCGATGCCGCCGGGGCGGCCGCACCACCCGCCGGCGCAGCCGGTTCCTGGAACTTGGCGCCGCCCGAGTTGGCCATGTAGACGATGGCGCGTTCGAGTTCGTAGTCGCTTACGTCGTCGGGCGAGGTGCCGCCGCGTGCGGGCATGCCGCCCTTGCCGGCCAGTGCCACCTTGGTCAGGCCATCCAGCCCCTGCGGCAGACGCGGGCCCCAGCTGGCGGCATCGCCAAACTTGGGCGCACCGGCAATGCCGGCGGCGTGGCAGGTCGCGCAAACTTCCTTGTAGAGCTGCTCGCCGGTCTTGAAGACGCGCGGCGCATTCGCGTCCTTCAGTTCGAGATGCGCGACCGGCTTGATGCGATCGTTGACGGCCTCTTCCGACATGCCGGAGCTACCCGCGCCTTCCTTGACGCCCAGCCCGACATAGTTGGCCAGCAGGATGATGATGAGAATGGGAACGGCAAAGGCAGCGACCACCGCGATGATCAGCTGCTTGGGGGTCTTGATCAGGGGCTCGTGTTCGTCGTGTTGCGCGTCGCTCATGCTCAACTCTCAGGAGGGTGGAATCGCTCAGGGCGGCCGCCTGAGCGCCACCGGCTGCAATCACGAGCATCGCCGGCAGTGCGTGGGGGCCGCAACGAGGGCAGGATGACCGTGCGATGCCGCCACATGGGCCCGAACAGACCTGTCCCCGTATTTTCTTGACAAATGACGGGCGATTATAGCCGTAATGCCCTGCCGTTTGACACGCGGGTCTGCCCGTAGCGTCACTTTTCGACGCAGGTCAAAAGCATGTCAGAACGGCCGCTGTCTTGGGACGCGATGGACGGTTGCGGGCAAACACGCTATCCTATGCGACTTCTTTTCGGCACGTCCTGTGCCGACGTGCGCCCGTAGCTCAATGGATAGAGTACTGCCCTCCGAAGGCAGGGGTTGCTGGTTCGATCCCAGCCGGGCGCGCCACTTGGGCTTGAGCATTGTTGCCGATGCCTGAGACCACCAATCCCACGGTACCGAGTACTGCCATCGTTGCGATGGATGCTGCGGCGTGCGCCATCGTCGTAAGGAACTTGCGACCCGTCTCACTGCGCTCTGCTTCGATGGCGGCGATTCGGTAGCATAGGTCGCTCGGGTACCCGAGGGCCATTCCAACCTTGACCGTTGCGGCCGGCGTCATTCCGCCTCGCTTCTTCCAGTGGCTTACGGTCGTCTGGTCAACGTCGCATAGCTCTTGGATGCGCTTCTGGCCAGCCGGCTTATTGGCTTCAACAAATTCATTGAAGAAATCAATCGATGTTTTCATGGTCGGCCTTAGTGATTGCCTTGACATGACATATCGCCATGCATACTATCTTTCACATGACATATCGCCATGTTGGCAAGTTGTCATGTAGCTGAACTCTACACCATCCCGGCATCCGCAAGGACCGGCAAATTGATAGGAGCAGTGCCATGCAGAAGAACCGCGTTGTTGTCGACATCCACGCCATCACCGTCCGTGAAGGCACATCGAAGAAGAACGGGCAGCCGTACCACATGGAAGAGTGCGCGTGCATGACGACCACTGAGTACACGACATCTGATGGTCAGGTCATGAGCGAGACGATGCCCGGCATGGTGATGCTGCCGAAGCATCTGAACGGCAAGGTTCGCCCGGGTAAGTTCGAAGCGACGATTGGCCTTGGTCAGTTCGAAGGCAAGTTGACGTTGCGCGTGGTCGATCTGGTTCCCGTTGAGCAGCAGGTTCGTCCGCCCGCGAACGCACCGAAGGCGCAGGCTGCTGCGCTGTAATCGAGAGTCCGCTGCGGCGGGCTTTTTCAGTTAACGGGGGATGCGATGCGCGATCACAGGCAGCTTGACCTTTTCGGCGGTGCTGGCCATCGGCACGGTGCGCAGATTCGTCGCGTGGTGCTTGCGCTGGTCGCTTCGATCGAAGCGTGTTGGAACAAGCCTGCGGCGCAGCGCCTTCGCGTTCTTCACTGCAACGCAGTGGGCATCAAGCGTATTCGGAGGTCGTGATGCTGCTCCCCTTTCTCTCCTACATCGGCTGCCGTTGGGCAGCGCGCCGTTTGGATCGCAAGCGCTTCGCTGGCCCGTATATGACCGCCGCCAAGCGTTCGCGACGCCTGCGTGCTCTTGCCGATTGGCTTCGTCTCTAAGTTCCCTGGTCGTCGCGGTGAGCAACGCGGCGGCTTTTCTCAACCTCTCGATATGGAGGAAACCATGCTCAAGAAAATCGCTGTTGGTCTGGCTTCGCTGGGCGGTGCTGTTGCCGCGAATGCTGCCGTCGATCCGTCCGTTACCACGGCCCTGACCGGCGCTGGTACGGATGCCGCAACCGTGGGCGCTGCGGTGCTCGTGGTGATCGTCGGCATCTTCGCGTTCAAGATGTTGCGCAAGGCGCTGTAATGGCCTCGGGGGCGCTGGTTGGCGCTCGTTGCTTCTCCTCCAACGCGGAAGCGACGGACGCGGTGTATAGCGCGGCCCCGATCGGTCAAAGCGTGGGACAGACGACCTACGTATCGGAGTTTGTGCAGTCCTCCGGTGCGTGGGTCGTTCGTCGTTCTGTTATCGCGCAAGACGGCGCTGTGACGCAGTTGGCGGATGCTGCCGCGCCTTCGCTGTCGTTCCCGGTGTGCGACACGACTGCGCAGTTCACGGACGGCATGACCGTTGGCTGGGGCGTTGTGGCGGCGATGGTGGCCGCGTGGGCGGTGGTGGCGTTGCGTAGGGGGCTGTGATGCTCGCAACTGATTTCTGGACCTGGGCAGGGTTCTTGGCGGTGGTCCTTCCGGCCGCCGTTATTTTTTTCTCGAGCGGTGGGGGTGAGTGATGCGGTTGATGCTCGCTGTATTTGCGTTAGTGGTGACGTTTAATAGCGCGTTTGCTTCGACGATTCCGGTCTACCCGGTGCCGCCGATCGGCACGGTTTCGGGCGGTTGGGCTACGGTTGGTGCGACCACGATCAACGGTGGGGCGGCAGCTGTGGAGATGGAGGCTCGCGTCGCTGGTGTTGTTGCGAAGATTCCGGCGACTGCGCGGCTCGGTTCGACTGCGGCGAGCGTTGGGCTGGCGGCGATCCGCTTGAATCCCGTTGGCCTTGCGACCAGCGCCATCCTGCAATACCTGTTGCAGGCTGGGATTCAGCAGTGCTTGCAGCCTGGTGGGTGGTGTGCTCCTGCTACCAGTCCGCATGCGAGTGATCCGGGCTTTGACGGTTTTCAGTACTTGGTCGACAACGGGAATGGGGTTGGAGATAGTCCCGGTGCTGCTGTGACCTCGGCGGGCTATACGTTCGTTGGTATCGTTGGCCCGTGTTCTGGTGGTGGCTGTGTGTATGTCTCGGTGAAGAATCCAGCCGCGCCTCAATACGGCACCTATACGGTGACGGTGTTTCAGGGTGGCTGTGTGGCTGGCTACGTGTATTCCTCTGGTACGGGTACGTGCGGGCCTAACCCTAATGCACCCGCGACGCAGGCCGCGAATGACGCCAATTGGAACAAGGCGTTGATCTATCCGATGCCCGACCAGGTGGCGACTGATCTGTCGGCGGCGAAGGTGCCGTTGCCTGTCACGTTAGCGCCCTCTCCTACGCCGATCACGATCAACTTGAGTGACCCATATGTGGACCCTATCACGGGGAAGCGCTATCGCGATGTGGCTGTCGTCACGCCTAATGCAGATGGCAAGACGGCGACGCTCAACGTGGTTAAACAGGAGGTCGATGCCAACGGCAATACCGCCACGCAGACCAACGCGAGCGGGGTGGTGGTCAATACGGCCCCTGAGAAGCAGGACGACCCGTGTACAGGGCACGAAACGCGCATGGGCTGTGCCGAGGAGGGGCAGATTCCCGATGCGCCCGACCTGAAGGAACAGCAGATCAATGTTGCGATTACGCCTGATGGTGGTTGGGGGCCGGATAACGCGTCCTGTCCAGCTGATGTTCCGTTTACGGTGATGGGCCGTAGCTTCGCGATCAGTTGGGCGCCGGTGTGTAGCTTCGGTTCGATGATTCGCCCCTTGGTGATCGCTATGGGGTGGCTGGCGGCTGCGTTCATCGTGGTCGGCGCAAAGCAAGGCGGGGGTGAGTGATGCCGATTGCTGCTTTTCTGATGGCCCTGATTGGGCCGCTTGCCCGCCAGTTGCTGGTCTCTATCGGTATCGGGTTGGTTACGTTTGTCGGGCTCGATGCGGCGGTCGGTGCCGCGTTTTCCGCCGCTAAGGGCTCGCTCGGTGGGCTGACTGGCTCGGTTGCTTCGGTGTTGGCGATCTCGGGATTTTTCACGGCGCTGAGCGTGATTGCGGGCGGTATCGTCGCGCGCATTTCGCTGATGACGTTGAAGCGGTTCGGGAGGGTCACGGGATGAGTGCGACGCAACCTATCACGCTGATTACCGCTACGCCTGGCGGTGGCAAGACCGCGTTGGCGGTACAGATGATGGCTGAGGCGGTGAAGCAAGGCCGACCGCTGTTCATGCAGGGCATTCCGGAGTTGCGTTTGCCCTATATCCCGCTTCCGCCGGTTGCGGAATGGACGGAGATGCGTGTCGATCCTGAGGACCCCGATCAGCGTTCGCTGCCCTACTTCACGTTTCCTGAGAAGTCGCTCATCGTCATCGATGAGGCGCAGCGCATCTTTCGTGTGCGGTCGGCGGCTAGCAACGTGCCGAATCACGTCGCCGCGTTTGAGACGGTGCGGCATACGGGTGTCACGTTTCTGCTGATCACGCAGTCACCGGGCTTTCTCGATTCGCACATTCGCAAGCTGGTGGGTCAGCATGTTCACTTGCGCGATGTCGGTTTGCTCGGGCGCTGGTGGTACGAATGGCCAGAGGTCGGCAATCCCGAGGCCTTCAAGTCCGCGCCGATCAAAAAGAAGTGGTCGCTGCCGAAATCGTCATTCGGGCTGTACAAGTCCGCCAGCCTGCATATCAAGCGCAAGTACAGCATCCCGCCTGCGATGGTTGTGATGATTGGCGCGATCATGCTTGCGGTGCTGGCGATCTGGCGCGTCTATCACCAGGTCGAAAAGAAGGTGCATCCCGATGCTGACGTTTCTGCAAAGGCTGGCGCGCCGGGCGCGGCCAGCGCTCCTGTGGCTTCTTCTGCTGCTACCGGTGTTCGCTCTGCTGATCCAGCGGAGCAGCTTGCGGCCTTTTTTCCAGTGGTGCCGGGTCATCCTGAGAGTGCTCCTGCATATAGCGCGCTGAGAGAGGTCAAGGCGATGCCGCGTGTTGTTGGCGCGGTGTGCATGGGCGATAGGTGCCGTGCGTATACGCAACAGGGCACCGATTCGGGCCTCGATCAAATGCAGTCGCGTCAGTGGCTTGCGAATCGGCCGTTCGATCCGTATCAGGAAGTCGCGCCGGTGGCGTCTGCGGATGCGGCGCGCGATCAAGTTCTAGCGTCTGGAGTCGATTCGTCGCGTGAGCCGGTGCCAGCAGCGGCGGTTGTGCGTGATGGTGCTGCGGAGTGGTCCGGTTATGGTGGTGACGGGTTGATTCGTCATCCGAAGCCGGTGCAGTCCATCGCGCGTAATTAGCGCTTTCGTAGTGCTGTTGATCGCAGCAGGCCTTGCATTAGATGCCCGTCGTAGTCCATCACGCGGGCAACTAGAGCGCGGAACGTGCGGCAGACGAATTGCTTGCCATCGGGGCGAGTCCAGATGAAGTGCGAGGCGGCGCGGATGAGGCGGCGGATCGGCAGGCGTAGCGTGAGTTGCTGCCACGGGCGGAACGGAAGCTTGCCGCGCTTGATGGTGCGACGGCGCGGCAGTGCAAACCACAGAGGCATGGTGCAGAGGCCGCCGATCAGGGTGAAGGAAAGCTGTTCCATGGTTTTGCCTTTCAAAGTTACCGGGCCGCTAGATTCTGAGTCCCGGCGTCTTTCTCTCGGTGAGCCTGCGAGGGCTGCTGTTGTCACCGTTCCGCTGAGTTCGTCGTCCCGCGAACATGAGAGCGGCGGCTCTGTGGGACGTGGAATAAATGGAGGGGACCCGCCTCCGTTTGTTTGGAGGTGGGGAGGTAGCCGTTTATGCCGCGAAAGCCCACAGAGCCGACGCTATGTTCGCGAAAGGGACGACGAACTTAGCGGAACGGTGACAACCCTGCTGGGCGAGCTGAGAGGCCGCGCGGCGAGCGCCTCTAGGCCGAAGGCCTCAATCTGGTCTTTGGATGCGTCGGGCGGGCCGTTAGCGCGTTTTGTAGAGGTGGGTGGTAGGTGGGGATGGGCAGACGCTTCGCGCGACACGCGTGACGGAGCGCAGCGACGGCAGGCGGGGCGCGCGAAGCGCGCCCCTAGACTTGAATCACTAACACTTGAGAACCGAGCCAGCAAATACAAGGCTCTGCGGGTAGTGGACCAACATTGAAGGGTCCAAAAAAGAAAGCCCCGGCGAGGTCTGCAAACCTCCCAGGGCGTGTGCACAACCGGAAACGTTCAGGCATCGGTCATGCTGCAAACCACAATAGCACAAAGCTATGACAATCGTCAGTTCCATTTGTCGGCAGAGCAACTGCAACAAATGGGCGTCAAGGATTCCGACCTTTCGGCCCTCGCGTATCAACAACGCAAGCGTGATTTGCGTGAACAGGCGGGCTTTGGCGAAGAGTCCATCCGTGATGACATCATCGTCCGTGTGCGGCGCTGGCCGGATGGGCAACGCGAGGTAGTCGGCTATCCGGTTCGTCGTCACTACGGCAACCCGTTTGAAGGGAAATTCGGCATCGTCGTGCCGAAGCCGAAATCGGAGCGTGGCAAGTCAGAGGATCAGGAAAAGTCGATGGCGAGCGCTATGCAGCGTGCGCGGCGCAAGGTGCGCGAGTTGGCTAAAACCGCTCGTCTCGATCATCTGCTGACGTTGACGTATCGCGGCCTCATGGCTGATCGTGAGCGCGCTGCGAGGGACTGGAAAGCCTTCGTGCGTCGCGTTCGCAAAGACTCCCGGCTGGTGCGCGAGGGCGATGCGTTTCACTTCGTTGCCGTGATCGAACACCACAAGAGCGGAGGCATCCATATCCATGTCGGCGTGCGCGGTTGGCGTGATGCGATTGCGCTACGCGACGCATGGCATGCGGTGGTCGGCAAGGGTAACGGCAACGTCGATATTCAGGGGCCGAAGAGCAAGGGCCGTAGGCGCATTGTGGGTGTCCATCGCGTTGCTGCGTACCTGAGCAAGTACATCACCAAAGGAACGCAGCACAAGCTCAATGAGCGGCGTTACTGGTCATCCAAGGGTATCGAGATTCCGGAGCGGGAGACCATTGGGCAGTTTCGCTCTGAGGATGATGAAGGCTCGTTTCGCGCTGGCATGGATGCGACGATGCGCTATCTGGTGGAGAGCGGCGCGAATTGGCAGGGGATGAGCACCTACGTGTCGCATGGTCGTAAGTGCTTCTGGTTCTCGCTGGCGGAGGATGGCTTTGAGCTTGACCCTCCGGAGGTGATTGACGACGATGATCCGCCGTCTTTGCATTAGCAGTGCAGTTGGTTCATCTGGCTGCGGATGCCGTTCATCTGTTCTCGCCACGGACTAGTTTGTTGATACGTCAGCGGCATTCGCTGGATGCTGAGCAGGTTGCTGCGTAGCTGATTGCACTGTGTGTTTGTCGCATTGGTCTGCGCCTGTAGTGCGCTTTGTTCAGCGGCAATGTCGCGGTCACGCTGGGCCATACGTGCATCCCACTGACGTGCTAGCTCTGCGTTCGGGTCAACGTGCTGCGATGGTGGTTGTGTTTGCGCTGGCGGTTCTGGTTGGGTGGTGATGATGCGGACAGGCTCGGGGCACGGCGTTTTGGAGTACGTTGTTTGGCCGTGGTCCTCGCACTTGTAAAGCACGATTTCTGGTTGCGGTTGTCGAACCGGTTGTGCCGGTCGCTGCGGGGTGTTTTCGACGATAGGCGGCGCGGGCTGAATTGGTGCGCTCGGGGCCGGTACCTTGAAGCTCATGATGTATCTGACGCCGATGTACACCGCAAGAAAGAACGTGGCCCAGCACGCCAGCGTTAGCGTCCAGTGCATGCCGGGTTTCTTGGGTGTGGGCGTGTTCGGCTTGCCGTACCAGCGGTTGTATTCCCTTTGCCAGTCAGGATTGATTGGCTTCTGTTTTTTACGGTCGTGGTACCAATTGCGATCTTCTACCCCCATGTTTCTCCCCTGCCGTGGCGGCCTGTTAATTGCAGCGGTAAACTACACCAAAGATAATGCAGCAGGCGGGGAGTATGACGTTTGAGGATGTCATTGGCATCTATATGTCGTCGGTCGTGCATCGTAGTAGACAACGCGATTATTATTCGCTTCAGCGATTACAACCCCACTTTGGTGGGATGCTGATAGTTGATCTAAAGCGGGCGCACGTGCGCGCTTACGTCGAGCGTCGTGTTGTGGATGGCGTCAAGCCTGCCACCGTGAATCGTGAGCTGAAGCTGTTGTCGGCGGCGATCAACTACGTGCGTATCGAGCATGATCGCCCTGATCTCGCCAATCCCGCGCTACGCCTTGGTATTGGCGAATCAGAGGGTCGTGTACGCTGGATTTCTACGGTAGAGGCGTCGGCATTATGTGAGGCTGCTGAACGTTACGCACGTCGCCCTCACCTTCCCGCGTTCATTCGACTAGCACTGAATACAGGATGCCGGAAATCAGAGTTAATTAAACTGGAATGGGCGCGAGTCAGCCTGGATCGACGGCTGTTGACGCTACACGCGGAGCACACAAAGTCCGGGCGGCGGCGGTCGGTTCCGCTCAATGATGCTGCCGTCGATGCATTGCGGGATCTGTTGGCGTGGCGTGGCAGCCATGCGCCGGGCAGTCCGTGGGTTTTCGCCACCCAGGATGGGCGGCGGATCACAACGTTTCAGACGGGGTTTTCGGCGGCGTGCCGGAGGGCGGGGATCGTGGATTTCCGTATCCACGATATGCGGCATACCTGCGCTAGTTGGCTTGTGATGGCAGGTACGCCGTTGCAGACGGTTAGAGATTTGCTAGGGCACTCGTCGGTGACGGTAACAGAGCGCTATGCGCATCTTGCACCAGAGCAGTTACGCGGCGCAGTGCAGCGGATACTGCCATTCTGAGTCGTCGTCGGCGCAGAGAGTACTGCCCTCCGAAGGCAGGGGTTGCTGGTTCGATCCCAGCCGGGCGCGCCACCCTCACATGGCTAGGCCGTAGCGTTGCCTGCGGCCGTCAGCACCGCCAGATTCCCTTCCCCAAACCCGTGGTGCCCGCGCCGCTGGACGATCTCAAAAAAGATCTCGCCCGGATGCCGCCTGACGAAGGTCTGCAGGAACAGCTTGGGCACGCCGTCCAGGATCTCCCCGTCGACGAGGATGCCGTAGCGCTGCAGCGCGTCGAGGTCCAGCCCGTGGCCGGGCAGGCGCGCGTCGACGGTGTCGTAATAGCGCGGCGGCGGCTCGACGAAGATGAGGCCGTTGGCGGCCAGCGCGGCGGCCGTGCGCAGGATGTCGTCGGTGGCCAGCGCGATGTGCTGCACGCCCTCGCCGGGGTGGTCGGGCAGGTAGGCATGCATCAGGTGGGCGCGGTGCGTGCCCTCTTCATAAAGGGGGATGCGGATGGTGCCGCACGACGACACCATCACCCGCGAATCCGCCGCCACGTGCCAGTTGGTGTGCAGCTCGTGAATCTCGCGAAAGCCGAGCTGGTTTCGGTAGAAATCGATCCAGTCCTGCAGCCGGCCGGCGCCAACGGTCTGCGTGAGGTGGTCGACCCGCGCCAGGCCGGCGCCGGCGTGGTGCCAGTCTTCGTGTGCGGTGGCCGGGTCGAGCGGGCGGAAGTCGATGTCGTAGATCGAGATATCGCCCAGGCCGCCACGGGCGCCGTGCTTGCCGCGCCAGCGGTCGACGAAGTACAGGTGCGTGTCGCCCACGCCCTGGATGGCGGGGATCACCAACTCAGCCGGGCCGATCGGCTCGCCCTCGGCCGGCCACGCGCCCAGCTCGACGGCGCGGTCGTAGGCGCGTTGCGCATCGCCCACGCGGATGCCGATCGCGCAGATACCCACGCCGTATTCCTCGGCCCAGCGATGCGCGAACGAATCGGCTTCCGTGTTGACGAGGAAGTTCATATCGCCCTGCCGGTACAGCGTGACCTCCTTGCTGACATGCCGCGCAATGGCCTTGAAGCCGAGCGCCGTGAGCATCCGCGCAAGCCCGGCCGGGTCTTGCGTGGCGAACTCGACGAACTCCAGGCCGGCGGTCTTGAACGGCAGGTCGGCATCGCGGCCCATGCGTGAACTCCTGTGGCGGTGACTCGGGACTAGGACACCACGCTTTGTACCACGGGCACGTGCGCGCGCGTGTCGCGACCTGTGACCAAGATCGCGAGCGCGCCGAGCCCAGGCTGGCCTTGCGGATGCCTCACCCACGCGGCATCTCCGCCGCGATGAAGCCATGATGGCGGTGTCGAGGCCGCCCCCGCGCGATCACGCAAAAGCCGAGCGCACCCGCGGTGCGAAGCGGCCGAACGGCCGCGCATCGGCGCGCGCACGAACGTCGATCGAGGGCGCGCCGGTCATGCGCAGGTGTCCTGTCGTTGTGACCGGGAGCTTAGAGGCCGTGACGCACCGGAACAATCGCAGCCGTGCGTGCGTCGCGCGATGATCGTTCGATCTTGAGCGTCAATCGCACGAAATCAGGGTTATCACGATGGTCAGGCCGACGCTGCCACCGGCACGGCAACGGCCGCACTCAGTCCCGCGCCGGCTCGCCGAAGGGAGCGAGCCAGCGTAGGCCGGCATCCTCCGCCGCCAGCCGCGCCACCGTCGTGCGCAGCACCGCGGCATCCACCCACGGATACGGCAACGCCTGCTGGATGGCCGCGCATCCGGCATCGGCACGCGCGTTGTCGATGACGTCCATGCGCGCGATATGGATGTGCAGCGCGCTCACGCGCCAATCCTTGCCCGCGCGAGCGAACGTCCAGCGGTAGACGCCATGGCCAACGCGCAGCGCCCCCGTGCTCCGCTCCTGCATCACCACCAGCCACGGCATCGGCGCCAGGGCGACCGGCATGTCGCCCCGTTCTGGCGCGTCGGGCAAGTCGCCACGCCGCGTGACGTAGTACGTCCGGCAACGGCGGTACTGCTGGCCGAAGTCGGTCACCAGCGTCTTGGCGATGGCGGCGGCGCCGTCGGTCTGCGGCGGGAAGGCGATGTTCTGCGTGGCGAGCGAAAAGGTCAGCCGTGCATCGGGCGCGAAGACGCCGTCGATCACGTGCGGCAAATTGTCATCCTTGGCGTGCAGATAGCCTTCCAGCAGGCGGGCAAAGTCGGTCATGGCGGGGTTGGGGGGCGGTCTCGATTGGCGCGTAATCTATCAGCCACGCAGGCTCCATTCACCCATGCCCCTACCAGGGCTACGGCCAGCCGAAGTGAGCAATTGCTGCACCCAGGTATGGAGAACATTGACGCTGCGCAGATGCCGCAGGGCCGCCGGTGTGCCAGAATGCACCTGCGGAAAAGCGGCGCGCCGACGCCGTCCGCTGTCCCCTAGGGCGCACCCGATTCTCTGGAACGGGCAACGCAGAGGACGCCACACAACACACTCCCACAAAAGGAATCAGCAATGTCCAATCGTCGTCAATTCCTGAAGAGCATTCCGATCGTGGCCGCTGCGGGCGCCGTCGGCATGTCGGGCCTGGCACGCGCGGCCAACCCGATGGTCTCGGAAAAGGACCCGCAAGCCGTCGCCCTCGGCTACGTGGCCGATACCACCAAGGCAGACAAGGCCAAGTATCCGAAGCACGCAGCCGACCAGCACTGCGGCAACTGCGCGCTCTACCAGGGTGGCGCGGCGGCCCAGGGCGGCTGCCCGCTGTTTGCCGGCAAGGACGTCGCCAACAAGGGCTGGTGCAGCGCCTGGGCCAAGAAGGCCTAAGCGCCCCCTAGCCTCACCATGACAAACGGACCCTTCGGGGTCCGTTGTCTTTTGGGGCGTCAGCAATCGGCAATCGGCGGTCGGCAGGTTTACAATGCGCGCCATGGCATTCACCTTCACCCCTACCGTCCTGGTCATCGACGACGAACCGCACATCCGGCGCTTCGTGCGTGCCGCACTGGAAGCGGAGGGCTGCGAAGTGTTCGAGGCCGACCGCGTGGATCGGGGCCTGATCGAGGCCGGCACCCGTCAGCCCGATGCCGTGATCCTCGACCTCGGCCTGCCCGACGGCGACGGCATGTCGCTGATCCGCGACCTGCGCACCTGGACGGAAGTGCCGGTGCTGGTGCTCTCGGCCCGCGTGGACGAGCAGGACAAGATCGCCGCGCTCGATGCCGGCGCCGATGACTACCTGACCAAACCCTTCGGCGTGGGCGAACTGATCGCGCGCCTGCGCGTGCTGCTGCGCCGCCATGCCAAACGCGGCGAAGACGGCGGCAGCGTCATCAGCTTCGGTGATGTACAGGTCGACCTGGCGCGCCGCCTGGTCAGCCGCAATGGCGAACCGGTACACCTCACCCCCATCGAATACCGTCTGCTGGCCGTGCTGCTCGGCCGGCGCGGCACGGTCATGACGCACCGCGAGCTGCTGCGCGAAGTCTGGGGGCCGGCGCATTCGGACAGCAGCCACTACCTGCGCATCTACATGGGCCACCTGCGCCACAAGCTCGAGCGCGATCCCGCGCGACCCGAGCATCTGCTCACCGAAGTCGGCGTCGGCTACCGCTTCGCGGCGTAAGCCCCTCGCATTGTTCCTGGATGCCGGCCGCGCGCGACGCGGCCGTTGCAGTCATATTCCGCGCGGATTACAGATCCGACGCCCAGCTGCGGCGACTGCTGGCACCCACAAAGAAAAAGGCGCCCGAAGGCGCCTTTTCCATTCCCAATCGAGTGACAGCGTCGATTAGAAGATGTGGCGGATACCCACGCCAGCGCCAACTTGGTTGGTCTTGGCGTTCTGGCCGTTGGCCGTGCCGCCCGCCATTTCGGGGACAGCAGCATCCTTGGCCTTGTCGTAGGCAACCGTGCCATACACTTGGGTGCGCTTGGACAGCGCGTACTCAGCCAGCAGCACGCCGGTGTAGCGCTTGCCGGTGTCGCCTGCGATCAGCGCAGCGTTGCTGATGCTGTCGTAGTAGAACGCGCCCGTCAGTGCCAGCGCCGGGGTGACTTGGTACGTCACGCCGCCCAGGCCAACGTGGTCACGACGCTTGGTTGCGCCCGGCACTGCGCCCGCGCCCAGTGCTGCAGCGGTGAACGGCGCCTGCGCGTCGTTCGTATTCAAACCAAGGGTAGCGCGGTCGCCAGCGCAACCGCCATAGCCGAAGCCCGCGTTCGTGCAGCCGGTGCCGTCGCTGCTGTCGATATAGCCGGCGAACAGCTTGACCGGGCCGACGGTGTAGTTACCGCCCAGACCCCACACCTTCTGCTTGTTGCCGGCAGTGGTGGAATCTTGCTGTTGCTGGTAGAAGGCGCCGATCATGGCCGGGCCGAATTCGTACGACACGGCACCGCCCAGGTAGCGGTTGTCGGCCGTGCTGCCGGCGGCTTGGCCGAAGCCGTAGCCCAGGCCAACGTACAGGCCGTTCCACTTGCCTTCGTACTTCAGCATGTTCGACACGCGCAGGCCGGTGATGCCGTAGTACACCCACGAGTTCTCGAGGTAGTTACCCACGCCCAGCGGGTCGAAGTTGCCGCCCATCGAGAAGCCGAAGTTGTACTGGCGGCCAGCCGTCAGCGTGCCATAGTCCTTGTTGGACAGGCCCACGAACGATTGACGGTTGAACAGGCCACCGCCGTTAGCGCGACCGGTTTGCGGGTCAAAACCGCTTTCCAGCACGAACAGAGCCTTGTTGCCGCCGCCCAGGTCTTCCGAGCCCTTCAGGCCCCAACGGCTGTTGGACACCGCACCGTTGTCCATCTGCAGCAGGCTGTTGCCGTTGGCATTGGCGTTGGTGGTGTAGTGAATGGTGGTATCGACAATACCGTACAGCGTCACGCTCGATTGGGCGTAGGCCGAACCTGCGAACAGGGCGCCGACTGCAACCAGAATGGCAGACTTTTTCATGTGGGCTCGTAATAAAAAGAGTTGTCTCAACACCCGCCCCCGTGTGCATGAGGGTGGGCTCCTCCAGATTTCCTTACTTCCGTGTCGGAAGTGCCGCGCAAATTTAACAAAAGCCCTTAGCCCGGGCAAAGCAATTCACAGAATCCACCGCCCAAGTGTGGTACGCACGCATCGCTCTTGATGCGACGCACCAAAGCGGCCTCCGGCAAGGCTTGCCGGCTCGTCGTGCCCTGCTGTGGTGCATCAATATTGACGGCGCTGTTTGAAACAGGATCTTGATTAGGCAAAAAGGCGTAGCGATTGCCTAAGCACCAACTTGCCGGATGGGTCACCCACGCCGGCTTGCATCATTTCGGCGCCCACAACAAACCGTTCGTCGCACCGCCGTGGATACCGTGGGGCAGCTCGCCTACGCTTCAGGCCGTGGCAGGACATGACAAGACCACGCACCCAAAACAGCACCGAAAATCAGTTGAAGAAGGAGTTCGCCATGCGACTCAAGCACATTGGTATTGCCGCGCTGGTGGCAGCAGGCGCCCTTGCGGCGGGCAGCGCATGGGCGCAGGCCAGCCGTATCGAAGTGTTCGGCCAGGCCGCGCGGGACTCGCGTTTTGATGTCTACAGCGATGGCGCCCGCTCCGGACGCTTCGACACCTACACCGAAGGCGCGCGCAGCAGCCGGTTCGATCCGTACACCGAAGGCATGCGCAGCGACCCGGCCGGCCGCGCCCGCGAAGGCGGCGGCACGGTCTACGGCTATCCGGTGCCGAACTGATCGGTTGATCGGCACCCTGGTTCCGGGCCGGTCTCCAGGCATCCTCCATTTCCCGCCTTTGGCCCTCTCGAGCCCCGCTGGCATCGCGCCGCGCGGGGCTTTTTCATGCCCGCCGCAAGCGCGCGACGGTGTCTTATATAGAGGGCTGGCGCGCCGACGGTCTCAGAACGTATGCGACATACCGGCGCCGATGCGGCGGATATCGGACACACGCGCCCCTTTCTGCACCCCACCACTGACATAGAGCGTGCTGCGTTTGGAGAGCGCGTAGTCCGCGCCAAGGCTGGCGTAGTCGGTCAGGCCGTCGGCGCCATAGCCCTGGAAGTCGCGGCCGATGCCGGCCTTGAGCGTGACCGCACCGCTGAGGTTCCATGCTGCGCCCAGCGTGGCCGCCGTGCGGCGGGCAGTGGCGTCGCCCAGGAATGTCTGGCTGGCGGCGGACAAGCGTGTCTGACTGTACGAGCCCATCACCTTGACGGCGCCAACGTCATAGGTGACGCCGGCAAACCAGGTGTTGTCGCGTGCGGAATTGCGCTCGGCGGTAAGCATGCCGGACCATGGGCCCGCGTCGTAATTGAGCGAGGCGGCAACGGGGCGGACCTGGTCAACGTTGCCGAACACGTCTGGCGCAGTGTGCTTGTCCACACCCACGCTGGCGTGGGCATGCCAGCCCTGCCATGTAGGCGAGTCATAGAACAGGCCATTGTTCAGGCGTGAGACGTCACCGAAGGCGCCGTTGTTGTAAGGATCGGTGCGATAGGACGGGTGGAACACATACCACGCAATCGAGCTGACGATCTGGTAGTTGGCCCACGGATCGTAGCGCTCGTCGAACACCCACATGGGCGTCATGCCGCGGCCGGCGCGCAGCGACCCGAATGGGCCAGCGATGCCGACGGTCGATTCGCCGTAGAACAAGGGCGACGCGCCGTTCGGACTCTGGCGGCCATCCCCCAGGTTGAACCGGTTGGTGAGATTGAAGACGGCAGCCCAGCCCAGCCCAGCCCAGCCCAGCCCAGCCCTGGCCAAGGCCAAGGCCAAGGCCATCAAGATCCTCGCGCCCCTTGAGCGTGATGGAGCTGGGCTGGATGGAGCCGACCGCGGTCGGCCGGTCGCTCATGTGGTACACGCCGGCATCGATGAAACCGGATACCGACACGCCGGACTCGGCCAGCGCGGGAGACGACAACAGGGCGAACAGCGCCCCCGCGCGTACGGCGGGGTAACGAAAGAGATAACGCGACACGGGACGGAGCGGATCGGTGGAAAACCGATCAAGCTACCGTCCCGTGTCGCCGCGATGGGTGGAATGTTGTCACCCCACCCGCACGCCGAGGTGTTACTTGGTCACGCCCACGCGGTCGCGTGACACATCCATCACCATGCGCGTGAGCAGGTACAGACGCGGCACGATGGAGTTCAGGTCGACGTATTCCGCATCGTTCGAGTGCGCGCCAAAGCTCGCCAGGCCGAAGCGTTCGATGACCGGCGCCTGGGTCTTGGACGCTGCAAATGCGGCGTCCGTCCCACCGCCTTCGGCCTTGTCGTCGATCTCAAGCGTCTTGCCGAGTTCGCCATAGATCTTCTGGGCGTGCTCGGCCAGCGCGCGCGACGCGGGCGTCGCTTCCAGCGGCGGGCGGCGGCGCTCGAACTTGGCCGTCACCTGCGCATCCGGGATCAGCTTGTTCTTGATGCGCTCGCCCACCATCTGCTCCAGCTTGTCGGCGTCGGCCGCGCGCAGCAGGCGCACGTCGGCCTGGGCGCTGGCCACGGCCGGGATCACGTTGCGGTTGGTACCCGCCTGGGCGACCGTCCAGTTGACCTTCAGGCCGGTCTGCGGGTTGGACAGGTCGCGCATCTGCAGCACCTGGTGCGACAGTTCATACAGCGCGTTGCGGCCCTGCTCCGGGGCGCCGCCGGCGTGCGAGGCCTTGCCCTTCACATCCAGCAGGATGGCGCCGATGCCGCTGGTGGCCAGCGACAGCTTGTCGGCGTTCACGCGGGTGCCTTCGCAGGAGAACACGGCGTCCTGCTCGGCGCCCAGCTTGGCCTGCATGGCGCGCGCGCCCGGCGAGCTGATCTCCTCATCGCCGTTGATCAGCACGGTGAGCGTGCCATATTGCTTAAAACCCACCGCCTGCAGGATCGCCACGGTGTGCAGGATGACCGCCACGCCATTCTTGTCGTCGGCGATGCCCAGACCGTAGGCGCGCTCACCGTCGATGCGGAACGGCTGCTGCGCGAGCATGCCCTTCAGGTACACCGTGTCCATGTGCGCGATCAGCATGATGTTGCGCTTGCCGTCGCCCTTGAAGCGCGCCAGCACCATCTTGCCGATCTTCTCGGGCGTGTCGGCCATGCGGTAGGCGTGCTCGCTCGGGTCGACCAGCTTGACGTCGCCGCCGAGCAGGCGCAGGCGATCGGCAATCACGCCGGCGATCTTGTCCAGGCCCTCGATGTCCTTGCTGCCGGATTCGATCGAGACCAGCGTCTTCATGGTGTCGATCAGCGCCGGCTTCTCCTGCTGGGCGCGCTTGTAGATCTCGGCGGGCGGCACGGCGGCCGCCTGCCCCGAGGCCAGCGCGCCCGCGGCCAGCAGCAGCGCCAACATGGCCGGGCGCATGCCCCGCGCGATCGACATGGTCTTCATGAATGGTTCCTCACCGACTCGTTCCGGTTCGTTATGGTTTGCAACAAAGGCGCGATTTTCGCACGGGTGCCTGAGCGTTGCCTGGGGCGCCATTCCCCCTACGGATGGGACCTCTGACGCCGCGCAAAGGAATATCGGCAGACCTGCGCAAAACGAGAGCACGCCGATGACACTGTCGCTACAATTGCCGCCATGCAATACATCCATGTCGTCAACGGCGATGTTGCCGGCGCCACGCTCAAGCAGGCGCTCGCACAGGCTGGCCGCCCCGATTCCGTTGTGGTCTTGCGCGACGATCTCGCCGTCGGGCCGCTGGCCGACGTCGACGGCGCCGCCATGGCGCGTTCGGGCTTCTGGCAGCGCGTCGCCCCCAACAGCAAGATCGACTTTGCCGCCGAGATGCACGACGCGCTGGCGTCGCTTGCCGATCTGCGCGATCAGACCACGGAGGTCGCGCTCTGGCATGGGCAGAGCGCGTCGGACCAGCTGATGCTGCGCCGGGTGGCCTTCCACCTGTGCCAGTCGCCGCAGCGGATCAACGAAATCGGCATGGACATGCGCGAGCTGGAGATGCCCGGCAGCCAGGGGGCGCTCACCACCATCGGCATGTATCCGGGGGCGCGGCTGGCGCGGCGCTTCTCCACCATCGCCCCGGTCTCGGTGCTGCGCATCGGGCGCCTGGCCTACGAGTGGCAGCAGACCGTGCGCGAGAACGCCGACGTGCGGCTGTGGAAAGGCAATACGCTGGTGCCGGTGTCGTACGCCACCGTCGACGAGGTGATCCTCGAACACGTGCCGACCGACTGGGCCAGCGCCCGTGACGTGGTCGCCAGCATCATGGGCGCCATCGACGGGCTGCTCGCCAGCGATTGGTTCGTCTTCTGGCGCTGCCGTGAACTGGTCGGCAACGGCCAGTTGCTGCTGCGCGGCGAGTCCGATTCGCTGGCCACCTGCGAGCTGCGCCGCAATGTGAGCGTGGCGGTTTAAGAACGGCGGCATCCTGCCGTTGTGCCAGTCAGTCGGGGAGCGCCAGGTGCGCTCCTTTTTTCTTCACACCGTCTTCGCAGTGTGTGCCTTCAGGCCGCCCCCGCCGCGGCCGTCAATCCGGGAGCAGGACCAACCACGCCAATTCCCGGGGGCACACCGTGACGATCTCTTCCATCAGCAGCAGCGCGCTCTATACGACGAGCGCAGTCTCGTCGACCAGTACGAGCGCGACCAGCTCCACCGACGACGCCACCAGCACCACGCCGGTGCGCCGCCATCGGCACGGCGGCGGTGGCGACTTCATGCAGGCGATCGAGCAGGCCCTCAGCCAGCTCGGCCTGTCGGGCACCTCGTCCACCAGTGGCAGCAGTTCCACCTCGTCAACCGACTCGACCGGCGCAGCGAGCGCAACAAGCGCAACGGGCAGCACCACCTCCACCAGCGCCGCCAACGGATCGATGCCGCCGCCCGATGGCGATATGCCGCCGCCCCCGCCGCCCGATGACAGCGGCAACTCGACCGTCGGCCAGGACATGCGCAAGCTCACGCACGACCTGTTCTCGGCACTGAAGAGCGCCAGCAGCAGTGACAGCACCTCGAGCGCCAGCACCAGCAGCACGTCCAGCTCGAGCAACACGTCCGGCTACGGCTCGGACCTGGCATCGGGCCTGCAGAGCCTGATCTCGCAACTGAACAGCGGGAACACGTCGTCCAACAGCGCGCTGTCGACGCTGCAGTCGGACTTCCAGAAGCTGGTGAGCGACGCGCAAGGCACTTCGAGCGGTAGCACGAGCACGACCAGCACGACCGCCAGCGCTTCGTCGACCAGCGCTTCGTCGAGCACCAGTTCGGTGACGCTGCAGGATTTCCTGCAAAAGCTGTCGCAAAGCCTGGGCGGCCAGTCGGCGGCTTCGGTCGCGGTCGGCAGCAACGTCAGCGTCTACAGCTGACGCGGCACGCAGCCGCAGTCATCAATCTTCGCGGCGGATGCCGGCGCGCTCCGGGCAGTCGATGGGCTGGCCGGGGTCGATCTCGTCGGTGGGCTCGGGCTCGGCGGGCGCTTGCAGCGTGGCGCTGTGCGCATCGCCCTCGCCCCATGGCATGCCGGATTCGCGCAGGCGCTTGCGCTGGGTGCGGTCGCGCTGGAACATCTCGGCCAGCTCGTCGCGCCCTTGCTGGGCGAGCGAGACCAGCTTCTTCTGGTCGCGGTAGACCGGGTAGACCTGGTCCATCGAATTGAGCGTGTGGCGGCGGAAGGTCTGGGCGATGCGGTGCGCCTCGTAGGGCTCCTTGCCCAGCCCTTCCAGCACGCGCCGACCAAGCAACAGCGAGCCCTCGAACATCTCGCGCTCGATCACCTCGACACCGCGATCGCGCAGCTGGTAGACGTGCGACACGTTGCGCGCCCGCACGTACAGCTTCAGGTGCGGGAAGCGCTCGCGCACGCGGTCGACGATCTCCAGGCTGGTCTCCATGTCGTCGATGGCGACCACCATCATGCGGGCGGTATCGGCGCCGGCGGTCTCGAGCAGGTCCATGCGAGTGGCGTCGCCATAGAAGACCTTGAAGCCGAAGCGGCGCAGCATGTCGACCTGGTCGGGATCATGGTCGAGCACGGTGGCGCTATAGCCCTGGCTGTACAGCATGCGGCCGACGATCTGCCCGAAGCGGCCGAAGCCGGCGATGATGACAGCGTTGTCCTGCGGCGCGATGGCATCGGGCGCGCGCCGCTTGCCCACCGTCAGGCGCGACACCAGGATCTTGTCGTGGAACAGCAGCAATAGCGGCGTCGCCGCCATCGACAAGGCCACCACCAGGTTGAGCGTGGCGGCCGTCTCGGCGCCCAGCACCTCGCCCGCCACGCTGGGCCCGAACACCACGAAGGCGAACTCGCCGCCCTGCGACAGCAGGAAGGCAAACAGCCAGGCCTGCCCACGGGCGATGCCGAAGCGCGTCGCCAGCAGGCGCAGCGCGCCGATCTTCACCACCAGAAACACCACCACCAGCACCGCCACCGCCAGCGGCTGGCGCATCAGCACGCCAAAGTCGATCGACATGCCGACGGCCAGGAAGAACAGCCCGAGCAGCAGGCCCTTGAACGGCTCGATGTCGGTTTCCAGCGCGTGGCGGTATTCGGAGTCGGCCAGCAGCACGCCGGCAATGAAGGCACCGAGCGCCATCGACAGGCCCACGCTGTGCATCAGCAGCGCAATGCCCACCACCAGCAGCAGCGAGAACGAGGTGAACATCTCGCGCATGTTGGTGCGGGCAATCGCGCGCAGCACCGGGCGCAGCAGCGTGCGCCCGCCGAAGATGACCGCCGCCACCACGCCCACCGCCTTGGCCGCCGCCTGCCAGTGGTGGCCGCCGGCCGCGTCGCCGGTGTCGGGCGCGAGTAGCGGCAGCAGCGCGATCATCGGGATGGCCGCGATGTCCTGGAACAGCAGGATGCCGAAGCTGGCGGTGCCCGACGGCGTGCGCATCAGGTTGCGCTCGGTGAGCGTGGCCAACGCAATCGCCGTGGACGACAGCGCCAGCCCCAGCCCCGCCACCACCGCCGCGCGCCACGGCTGGCCGACCGCCATCACCGCCAGGCCGACGACCAGCGCGCACGCCGCCAACTGCAGCCCGCCATAGCCGAAGATGCTGCGCCGGAGCGACCACAGCCGCGCCGGCTCCAGCTCCAGCCCGATCACAAACATCATCAGCACGACGCCAAACTCGGAGAAATCCAGGATCGACTGCACATTGGTGATGAGCCGCAGGCCCCACGGCCCGACGATCACGCCGGCCAGCAAGTAGCCGAGCACCGAGCCGAGGCCCAGCCGGCGCGCCAGCGGCACCGCCGCCACGGCCGCGGCCAGGTAGATGACGAAATTGACGAGCAGGTCGTGCGATTGCATGGCGAAGGGAGGAAGCGTCAGGCCGGCATGCCGTTGGGGGCGGCCAGCCAGGGTTGCAGTGCGGCGCACACCTGCGCGATATGGGCCGCGATGGCCTCGGCCGAGGCGTCGTCGGCGTCGTGCAATACGTGCGGCGGCAGCCAGTGCATGCCACACAGCGCAGCGGTTTGTTGCAACGGCAGCAGGAACATGTCGAAGGCGTGGCCATGGGTGCCATCGGGGCCATAGGCGTGGGCGCGGCCGCCGGTGGTCGCCAGCACCAGCGCGTGCTTGCCGCGCAGCGCCGTGCCGCCCGGCCCGTAAGCCCAGCCCATCTCCAGCACCACGTCCAGCCACTCCTTGAGCAGCGACGGCGTGGCGTACCACTGCACCGGAAACTGGAACGCCACCACCTCGGCCGCCTCCAGGGCCGCCTGCTCGGCGCGCACGTCGATGTCGAAATCGGGGTAGCGCCAATACAAGTCATGCATCGCCACACCGGGCAGACCGGCCAGCGCCTGGGCGAGCGGCTTGTTGGCGCGGGAGCGGCGCTGCGCGGGGTGCGCGTAGATCACCAGGATGCGCGAGGCAGTCATGAACAATGCGGGATGGGAAGGCGGGGCGTCTTGAACGCGCATCTTCGCACGGCTATCGTGTAGCAGCGGAACCAGCGAAACCCCGACATACAGTGAGCGCAGCATCAAGCACTTATCTTGCAGAAGCGCGCCGAACGCCGCTCGTTTGCGCGGCGCAGCATCCGGCGTTGTTGATGTGCGACACGGGCAAGACCCGCGTCAGACTGCGTTAAATCAATGATTTGTCGAGAAAACCTGGCGAAACGCTGACACCACGTTTACGGGAAATCCCTGATTGCCCTACAATGTCGTTGTGCAATGCACAACACTCAGTTGCATACCGATTGTGTGTGTCGGTGGCGCTACCTGCGCCGCCTTTTGATCATCTCGCGGCCCACCCGGGACGCCTGGAATAGGAAACGTTGTCGTGAACCCGCTCGAACTGAGCAAGGCCATCGGTGCCGTCACCCAGGACGACATCGACAAGACCGCAGCCGCGCACGGCGCGCCGCGGACCACCGTGCTGGTGCGCGAGCTTGCCGCCCATCATCGGTCGCGCCTGCTCAAGCACTTTCTTGCCCTGGGCGAGGAGGACCGCCTGCTGCGTTTCGGCCAGGTGGTGGGCGACCACGTGATCGAAGCCTATGTCGACAGCATCGATTTCGACCACGACAAGGTCTTTGGCGTGTACGACGAGCGCCTGACGCTGATCGGCGTCGGCCACCTCGCCTACCTGCGCGACAACCCGCAGGGCCGCGTGGCCGAGTTTGGCGTGTCGGTGTCGGAATCGGCGCGCGGCAAGGGCATCGGCAGCGCATTGTTCCAGCGCGCCGCCATGCACGGTCGCAACACCAAGGTGCGCACGCTCTATATGCATTGCCTGTCGCGCAACGCGGCCATGATGCACATCGCCAAGAAGGCCGGCATGCGCGTGCAGTATGCATACGGTGAAGCCGACGCCTACCTAGAACTGCCGCCCGCCGACACGGTGAGCCTGCTGACCGAGGCCGTCGACGAACAGATCGCCGACCTCGACTACCTGCTCAAGCGCAACCTGCGCGACGTGCGCCGCTTCGGCCAGCGCTTCTGGCGCTCGCTGGTGCCAACCAAGCGCACGGTCTAAGCGCCCATCCGCATCCGTCTCGCCGCCTCCGTCCTGTGAGGCGGCATGCTTGTCTCCCCCCTCTTCCTTGCCGCAGGCGGCTGACGTGCGCAGTGGGCACTGACATCGCCTGTGCCATGAGCGTACGCGCTGCTCCAGACCCGACCGCCTCGCGTTTTGGAATGCCGCGGCCATGCAGGTCACGTCGCACCGATCACGCATATTGCCGAGAATTCAGACCGATTAACATCTGATTTGAATCTGCATTAATTCACGCAGGCCGTTTACGCACCAATATCGGGAAACCTATTCAGTTTTCTCCATAGCAAATAACTTATTTGGCCTAACCCTTGCCAAAAACCTAAAGTTCACCGATGGCAATTCGATAAGCAGGATTCAAGAAATGCCATCTCGGGGGATCCGATGAACTTCTCGCGCATGCGGGTCGCAACCCAGCTCGGCCTGGGTTTTGGGCTTGCCATGGTATTGCTGGCGCTCGTGACGCTATTTAGCCTCAACCGAATGGCGGATTTTCGGCGGCTGATGCAGGAAACCACGGAAATCAACGCGGTCGAGGGCAAGCTCGCCACCAAGATGAATACCAGCGTGACCGAACGCGCGCTGGCCTACCGCAACCTGATCCTGCTGGACCAGCCCGACGAGATCCAGATCGAATTCAAGCGGATCGAGAAACAGGCCCAGGAATATGGCGACGCCCAGGACAAACTGGGCCGCATGTTCTCCACCATTCCCGACACCACGGCCGACGAAAAATCGCTGTTCGACCAGATCAAGCAGCAGGCCGCGCTGGCCGCACCGATCACGGCCCGGGTGCAGGCGCTGATCCAGGCCAACCAGAAGGACGAGGCCTACAAGGTGCTGCGCTTCGAATTCCGCCCCATCCAGAAGAAATGGTGGGAGCTCATGGGCCAGTTGGTCGCGTTTGAAGACAAGCTCAACGACCAGAACACTGTCGACGCCAAAGCCAGCTACACCCTCAGCCTGACCTGGCTGCTGGTGCTGGCGGGCCTGGCGCTGGCGATCAGCCTGATCGCCGCCATGCTCATCACGCGCGGCCTGCTCAGGCAGCTCGGCGGCGAGCCGGGCGACGTGGCCGCGATTGCCGGCGAAATCGCCCACGGCAACCTGACCGTGGCCGTAGCCGCGCGCGACGACAACCCCGCCAGCGTGATGATGGCGATGCGCACCATGCGCGATGCCCTGGCCAAGATCGCCGGCCAGGTGCGCGCCAGCACCGACACCATCGCCACTGCGTCGGACCAGATCGCCACCGGCAACTTCGACCTCTCCACGCGCACGCAGGAACAGGCCTCCGCGCTGGAGGAATGCGCCGCCTCGATGGAACAGCTCAACGCCACCGTCAAGCAGAACGCCGACAACGCGCGGCAGGCCAATACGCTGGCCTCCGCCGCGGCCGGTGTTGCCACCCAGGGCGGCTCGGTGGTGGCGCAGGTGGTGGACACCATGGGCGCGATCAACGAGGCGTCGAAGAAGGTGGTCGACATCATCGGCGTGATCGACAGCATCGCCTTCCAGACCAACATCCTCGCGCTGAACGCGGCGGTCGAGGCCGCCCGTGCGGGTGAGCAAGGGCGCGGCTTTGCCGTGGTGGCCAGCGAGGTGCGCAGCCTGGCGCAGCGCTCGGCGGCGGCGGCCAAGGAGATCAAGGCGCTGATCAACGACTCGGTGGACCGCGTGGACGCCGGCAATGCGCTGGTCGAGCAGGCCGGCAGCACCATGCACGACGTCGTGACCAGCATCAAGCGCGTGACCGACATCATGAGCGAGATCCTGGGCGCCAGCGAGGAACAGGCCGGTGGCATCGACCAGATCCACCACGCCATCGCGCAGATGGATGAAGTCACGCAGCAGAACGCCGCGCTGGTCGAGGAAGCCGCCGCGGCGGCCGAATCGATGCGGGAACAGGCGGGCCAGCTCGTGCAGGTGGTCAGCGTCTTCAAGCTGGCCGACGGGCACGGCAGCGCCAGACCGGCACAGGCGCAGCTTGTGGTGCCGCGCCGCCAGCCGGTGCTGCGGCCGGCCTGAGCAGCGCGCGGCGAAGGCGCCAACGGGCGGCGGGCTTGGCACGCCGCCTTGTCGTCATGGTTGTCACCCGAAGGAAGGCCGCGTTATGCAGACCAGCACGCTGACTCGCCACGTTGACACGCCCGAAGCACGGCAACCGGAGCCGGCCCATGCCGCCGCGCCTTCGGCATCCTCACTGACGCCGGGCGGCGCGCAACGCAGCGCCCCACCCAACGTGTTCTGGCACGCCGGCCAGGTGACCGACGCACTGCGCGCCCAGCAATTCGGTCACCTGCCCATGACGATCTGGCTCACGGGCCTGAGCGGCGCCGGCAAGTCGACCCTCGCCTACGCGCTGGAAAAACGGCTGTTCGATGCCAAGCAATCGTGTGCGGTGCTCGACGGCGACAACATCCGCCACCACCTGAACAGCGATCTCGGCTTCTCCGAGGCGGATCGCAAAGAGAACATCCGTCGCATCGCCGAGGTGGCCCGGCTGATGAACGACGCCGGGCTGATCGTCATCACCGCCTTCATCTCGCCCTACCGTGACGACCGCGCCATGGCGCGCAGCATCGTCAGCGAGGATCGCTTTGTCGAAGTGCATGTGAGCACGTCGATGGACGTCTGCGAAGCGCGCGACCCGAAGGGGCTGTATGCCCGCGCGCGGCGCGGGCAGATTCCGCAGTTCACCGGGGTGTCGTCGCCGTATGAGGCGCCCATCGCCCCAGCGCTCTGCCTCGACACCGGCACGCTATCGCTAGACGCCGCCACGGCGGCGCTATATCGCCACGTCCTCCAGCGCATGCGCATCGGGGGCGATCATGGCGCCGCCTAGCGCAGCCGAACACGCGCCGGCCTACGACGTCTTCAATGGTGACGCCGACGGCATCTGCGCGCTGCATCAGCTGCGGCTGGCGCAGCCGCGCGCGGCGCGCCTGATCACCGGCGTCAAGCGCGACATCGCGTTGTTGCAGCAGGTGCCGTGCGAGGCGAGCATCGACGTGACGGTGCTGGACGTGTCGCTCGATGCAAATGCCGACGCGCTGCGCCGCATCCTCGCGGCCGGCGGCCGAGTGACCTACTTCGACCATCACTCGGCACGCCAGGCCTTCACACACCCGGCGCTGCAACTGATGTGGAGCGATGCCTGCGACGTCTGCACCAGCCTGCTGGTCGACCGCCATGTGGGCGGGCGCTTCCGCCACTGGGCGATCGTGGCAGCGTTCGGCGACAACCTCGCGCCGGCGGCCCAGGCGCTGGCGGCCGAAGCCGGGCTGTCCGCAGACCAGACCTGCGCGCTGGACGAGCTGGGCTGCCTGATCAACTACAACGCCTACGGCGAATGCATCGACGACCTGCATATCGCGCCGGATGCGCTGTACCGCGCCATCCGGCCGTTCGCCGATCCGTTTGCGTTCATGGCCGAGTCCCCGCTCTTCCGGCGGCTCGCGCTAGGCTACCGCGACGACATGGCCCACACGGCGGCGCTCATGCCGGTGCTGCAGTGGGCCGCGGGGGCGATCTACGTGTTGCCGGACGCGCCGTGGGCGCGCCGCGTGTCGGGCGTGTTCGCCAACCAGCTCGCGGCCACGCGCCGTGCGTCTTCATTTGCCGTGCTGACTGCCTGCCCGAGCGGCGCGTATGTCGTGAGCGTACGCTCCGGCGCGCCCGACGCGTGTGCGGCCGACCACCTGTGCACACGCTTCCCGACCGGCGGCGGTCGGCGGGCCGCCGCCGGCATCAACGTGCTGCCGGCGGCGGAGCTGGATGCCTTCATTGCTGCGTTTTCCGACCACTTTGCCGTGCACGGCACGCCCAGACACTCACAGGAGGATTCCCGATGACCGCCATCGCCAGCACCGACACGCGCCGCGCCCAGACGTCCCGCCCGCGCCCGGTCCTGATGATCCCGCTGCGCCGCTGCGGCAGCCACGCGCTGCGGCTGCGGCTGAACTTCAATGCGGATTTCTATTCGCCGTATCCGCTGCACATCGTCGACTTCATGCCGCTGGTGCCGCTCTACGGCGACCTGGAAGACGACCGCACCTACTTCCGCCTGGTGACCGATGTGATCGGCCTGCAGGCGGCCAGCATGGTCAAGTGGCCCGGCGTGGTATTCGATCCGGTGGAGGTGTTCGAGGCCATCCGTTACGAAGCGCGCAGCGTGCACCGCATCGTCTGGGAGCTACTGCTGCGTGCGGGTGAGCAGCATGGCGCGCGCGTGGTCATGGACAAGTCGCTCGACAGCGTGCACTACGCCGACGCGCTGATGTCGCTGTTCCCCGACATGCTGTTCCTGAACGTGGTGCGCGACCCGCGCGCGCAGGTGGCGTCGATGAGCAAGGCCATCATCCACGACTTCGACACGCTGCTGAACGCGCAGACCTGGGTGGCCACCCACCGCGCCGCCAACGCGCTCATTACGAAGCACCCCGAACGCACGCTCACCCTCCGCTACGAAGATTTCCTCACACACCAGGAAGACACCCTGCGCCGCGTCTGCGCCTTCCTGCAGATCGACTACCTGCCGCAGATGCTGGACGTGTCGGGCTCGACCGAGGCGAAGCAGATTTCGCAGCTCTCCGCGCTGTGGACGTCGAACTGCTTTCCGCCGATTGCCGCCAATATCGACAAATTCAAGCAGCAGCTGTCGCTGTCCGAGATCGAGATCATTGAGACGCTCGCGCGAGACGACATGGCCCGCTACGGCTATGAACGGATGACCGATGCGAATGCCGTCATCGACACTGCAGCACGGCAGGCGGCACGCGAGCACTCCGAAGCCGCGCGGCAGGCGGCCTGGCAGGAACTGGAGCAGAGCAACTTCCGCGACTACGTACTGCGCAAGCACCGGGCGAACTACCTAGCGGCGCTGCGTGAGCGGCTGATGGACCAGACTGCGCTGGCGACCGCACACCCGCGTGGCACACCGTACAAGCTGGACGCGCTCAACACGGCGTTCGAAGTCACCGACTGAGGACCCGCTGCCACGCTACACCACGTCCGCGCGCAGCACGTGCTTCATCAGCTTGCCCGTGGGCGTGCGCGGCAGCGCATCGCGCATCACGAACTCGCGCGGCACCTTGTAGCGCGCCAGGCGCTCGGCGGCGAAGGCCTTGATCGCTTCCGGGTCCGGCTGCGTGCCAGGCTTGGATACCAGCACCGCCACCACGGTCTCGCCCCATTGCGCATGCGGGCGGCCGATCACCGCCGCGTCCTGGATGTCCGGGTGCGCCACCAGCACGTCCTCCACCTCCTTGGAGTACACGTTCTCGCCGCCGGTGATGATCATGTCCTTGCTGCGGTCGACCACGAACAGGAAGCCATCGGCATCGCGCCGGGCGAGGTCGCCGCTGCGGTACCAGCCATCGCGCAGCACCTCGCGCGTGGCGGCCTCGTTGTCGAGATAGCCCTGCATGGTGGAATCGGCCTTGAGCCAGATCTCGCCGATCTCGTCCGGGCCGGCCTCCGCGCCATCCTCACGGACCACGCGCAGGTCCACCCCCGGCGTGGCCACGCGGCCGATCGAGCCCGCCTTGGCGATCTGCTCCTCGGGGTACAGCACGGTGCCGCAGGGGCCGGTTTCGGTCATGCCGAAGACCTGGTAGAAGCGGTCGCTGCGGTACAGGGTGGCGAGTTGGCAGGCGGTCTCCGCGCCGATGGGACCGCCGCCGTAGATCCACGCGCGCACGGAGCTCAGATCGAATGCGCCCACGTCGATCTGCATCTGCAGCGGCAGCAGATACGACACCGGCGCGCCGAAGTACAGCGTGGCGCGCTCGTCCTGCGCGGCCTGCAGGAAGTGCAGCGGATGGTATTCACGCAGCAGGATCACGGTGCCACCCACGTACAGCGTGCCGAGCATCCAGTTGTTGAGCGGCGACGAGTGCCACAGCGGCATCGCCATCAGCGTGCGCTCATCGCGGTGCATGGACAGCGCGAGTGCCGAGGTCATGGCGGTTGTGCAGACGCTGCGGTGGCTGAGCATGCACCCCTTGGGGCGGCCCGTGGTGCCGGAGGTGTAGAGGATCTGGGCCAGCGCGTCGTCAGCCGGCGCCGGCGCATCGAAAGGCGCAGCCTGCTGCTGCAAGGCATCGAGCGACGCAAACCCCGTGGGCGTGGCGCCGGTGCTCAACAGCGTCACCGGCGTCTGCAGGCGCGCGATGACCGGCGCCAGATCCCCGTCGAACACGCATAGCTTTACACGGGCATGGCCAAGGATGTAGTCAACCTCCGGCGCCTGCATCTTGTGGTTGATGGGCACCACCACCGCGCCCAGGCGCCACGCCCCCAGCATCGACACGACAAAGCCGGGCGTGTTGAAGCACATGGCGGCCACGCGGTCGCCGGCCTGCACATCATGCGCGGCCAACACGCTGGCGGCACGGCGCGACAGCGCATCGACTTCCGAGTAGGTGATGGACTGGCCGGCGTAGCGCAGGAACGGCTTGTCTGGGTATTTGCGGACGTTGCCGTCCAGCAGCGCAACGATGTTCATGGTGGGGCGTCTCCGAATCTTCTGTTGTCGCGCGCGGAGCATCGAGGCCCCGCGCGGGTTGGCTCGCGCCGGCCGTCACACCGGCCAGGCGCGCTCCAGGATGGCGGCGTGGGCGATGCCGCCCGGCAGCAGCCCGAACACACCGCCCCACTGGCCGTCGAAACGGCTGGCGATGAAGCCGTCCGCCACCTCGGCCGGCGCGTGTTCGCGCAGCAGGCGTGCCTGCACCAGCAGCACCAGCAACTGCGCGTGCCGCCGCGCCAGCCATTCCGACGCCTCGCCCTGCGCGCGCAGGCCGGCGACCAGCGCGGCAGCTGCCTCGCGCAGGCGTGCATCGCTGTGGCAGAACGGCGCCAGGTCATCCATCAGCGCCTGCATGGCCTGCGGCTCCCGGCTGATGGCGCGCATCATGTCGAGCGCCATCACGTTGCCCGAGCCCTCCCAGATGGAGATCACGGGCGTCTCGCGGTACAGGCGGCCCATCGGGCCTTCGTCCATGTAGCCGTTGCCGCCGAACACCTCCATCGCCTCGCCCGACAGCTCGATGCTGCGCTTGGCCAGCCAGAACTTGGCCGCCGGCGTGACGATGCGCTTGTAGGCGCGTTGCAGCGGGGCTTCACTGGCCAGGGCGAAGGCGTCGGTCAGGCGCATCATCAACTGCGTGGCGGCTTCGCTCTCCAGCGCCATATCAGTCAGCACGTTGCGCATCAGCGGCTGCTCGGCCAGGGCCTTGCCGAAGGCGTGGCGGTGGCGCGTGTGGTGCATGGCCTGCACCAGACACTGGCGGATCAACCCGGTACTGCCCATCACGCAGTTCAGGCGCGTGAAGGTCGCCATCTCGATGATGGTTGGGATGCCGCGCCCCTCCTCGCCGATCATGCGGCCCCAAGCGCCCTGGAACTCGACTTCGCTGCTTGAGTTGGAGCGGTTGCCGACCTTCTCTTTCAGGCGCTGGATGTGCACGGCGTTCTTGCTGCCGTCGGGGCGGTAGCGCGGCACGAAGAAGCATGCCGGGCCGCTCTCGGTGCGGGCCACCACCAGGTGCGCGTCGCACATCGGCGCGGAGAAGAACCACTTGTGGCCGGTGATGAGGTACTCGCCGCCACGGCCTTCGCCACGCAGGGGCTCAGCGCGCGTGGTGTTGGCGCGCACGTCGGAGCCGCCCTGCTTCTCGGTCATGCCCATGCCGACCAGGATGGAGTCCTTCTGTTCGAGCGGAATGTCGCGCGCGTCATAGGTGCGCGAATACAGCTTGGGCTGCAGCGCCGCGAACAACTCAGGCTCGCGCTGCAGCACCGGGATGCAGGCGAACGTCATCGAGTTCGGACACTGCGAGCCGGCCTCGATCTGGCCATGCATGGAGAAGCCCGCCGCGTACGCCGCCCAGGCGCCGGGGCGTGGGTCGGCAAACGGCTGCGCCACCAGGTTCTGCTCGCGCGCCATGCGCATGATGGCGTGCCAGCTCGGGTGGAACTCGACGCGATCGATGCGCCGTCCCTGGCGGTCGAAGGTGTGCAGTTCGGGCTTGAAGTGGTTGGCCTCCTCCGCCAGGCGGATGGTCTCGGCGCTGCCGAGCGCGGCACCGTACGCCGACAGCTCGGCCTCATGCGCCCCACCGCCTGCGCGCCGCACGCCTTCCTGCAGCGCGAGGTCGGTGGCGTAGAGGTTATAGTCTTGCAGTTCCCTCACCACGTTGGTGACGTCGTGCGTGCTCCAGTTCATGGGGTGTCTCCGGGGTGGCGTTCTGGACGCGACTACGGACGGCAAAGCCCGCGGCGTCATGGTCGGAAACGAGTATAAGAACGCGCCCGCCCGCAGGTGTTCGGGTTTCGGAGACATGAAGAACGCCCCCGCTTCCACCGCCGCTTCTGCCCCCGCAGCGCAGAAGACACATCGCCGCCGGCCCGCGCAATCACGCGCGCGCGCCACGGCAGACGCCATCCGCGAGGCCTTCGTTCAGCTGCTGGTCGAGCGCGGCTACGACAAGGTGTCGATCCGCCAGGTGATCGGATTGGCAGGCGTGGGCATCGGCAGCTTCTACGAATATTTCTCCAGCAAGGAGGCGCTGGCCGCCGTCTGCATCCACCTGCGCATCAAGGCCATTGCCGCCGCCATGCGCGCCAGCCTCGACGCCAGCCACGCCGAGCCGCTGCCGGCCCGCGTCGATGCCCTGATCGACGCGCAATCCGCCGCGCCGCTGGCCGAACCCGAACCGTGGGCGGCGCTGTTCCTGGTCGAGCGCAAGGTGTCGGGCATCGAGGCGTTCCGCGGCATGTATGGCGAGTTCGTGCAGCTGTGGGTGGAAATGCTGTCCACCTGTGCGGACTGGCCTGCCGACGCGCGCACCGAAGAGGCCGCCTTTGCCGCCAATGCCATGACGTACAGCCTGGTCTCCCAGGCCTTGCTCACATCCCCTCGCACCGTCGACGCGGTGGCCCTGCGGCGCCTGGTCGGCAATGCGGTGCACGGCTACCTGTCGATCCTGGCGCCGCACGCCTACCGCCTGTACCGCTTCAACCCGGCCTGAGCCTTCGGCGCGCCGTTCCCGCCCTAGCACGATTGCGTGCTTGTCAGCCTCGCGCACGCCTCACTACGATGACTTGCAAGGCACCCTCGCATGCACGCGGCGGCCGGTTGTCGCCCGCTTCGAGCCGATGCCGAGGCAAGAAGGAGACGAAGATGAACACGCATTCCGCACGGCTGCCGCTGCTGACGACGGCACTGCTCGTGAGCCTGGGCGCCGCCCTGCCGGCCCATGCCCAGGACACTGCCATGGCCGGGATGGCCATGACCAACCCGGCCGGCATGAAGTGGGTCGACGCGCCGCCGTCACTCCCCAAGGGAGCCAAGCTGGCGGTGCTCTACGGCGACCCGGGCAAGGAGGGCCCGTACGTCATCCGCATCAAGACGCCGGGCGGCTACAAGGTGCCGCCGCACTGGCACACGCAAGCCGAAAACCTGACCGTCATCTCCGGCACGCTCTACCTGGGCGGCGGCGACATGATGGACATGGGCGCCGCGCACGCGCTCAAGACCGGCGGCTTCCACTCCGTGCCCGGCGGCGCGCACCACTACGCCTTCACCAAGACGGCGACGGTGGTGCAGATCCACGGCATGGGGCCGCTCGACGTCACCTACGTCAATCCGCAGGACGATCCGTCGAAGAAATAGTACGGTGGCCAGCGGGGCGGCTGCGCCATGGTTCTGCCCGCCCCCGGCAGCGTTGTAGAGTGGTGGCCTCCCCGCCTCGATGGAGCCCACCATGACCGACGATGAACGCGCCATCCGCGCCCTCGTCAGCGACTGGCTCGCCGCCAGCCAGGCCGGCGATCTGCAGGCCGTGCTAGACCTGATGACCGACGACGTGCTGTTCCTGGTGCCCGGCCAGGCGCCGTTCGGCAAGCAGGCGTTCGCTGCCATGTCCGAAGGCATGAAAGATGTCCGCTTTGAGGGCACCAGCGACATCCAGGAAGTGCAGGTCTTCGGCAACGTGGCCTACCTGCGCAACCACCTGCGCATCACCATCACGCCGCCCGACGGCGGCCCGGTCATGCATCGCTCCGGTCAGACGCTGTCGGTCCTGCGCAAAGAGGCTGACGGCCAATGGCGGCTGGCGCGCGACGCCAACCTGGTGGTGCCCGAGCCGCCCACGAGCTCGGCGGAAGGTTGATACCCTCGGTCTACGTTGACACCCTCGGCCTGCCGTCACGAGAATGGCCCGACCCTCCACCCTCGCAAGGGACGACCATGAGCCGCCTACCCGCCTGCATCGTCGCGGCCGACGCCGCCGCCCGCACCACAGCCACCAACTACCCCGAGCACCTCGCCACGCGCGTGGCCGGGCGGACCAAGCGCCCGCTGGGCGACCCGTTCGGGCTCACGGCCTTTGGCGTCAACCTGACCACCCTGCCGCCGGGGGCGATGTCGGCGCTGCACCACCAGCACAGCAAGCAGGACGAATGGGTGTACGTGCTCAAGGGCACCGTCACGCTGCACCGGGGCGATGCGTCGTATGTGATGACGGCCGGCATGTGCACCGGCTTTCCGGCCGGGGGCGAGGTGCACCATCTGGAGAACACGTCGGACGAGGACGTGGTGATTCTGGAAGTCGGCAACCGGGTGGAGGGGGATGCGGTGGCGTATCCGGAGGACGACCTCGCTGCCGTGCTGGGGGCGGATGGGTTGTGGCGGATGATGCATAAGGATGGGCGGCCGTATTGAGCGCGGCACCGGCAACTCGCGACGTTTCCTCGAAATGCCACGACAGCCCCCCAATGGATTAATCCCTTGATTAATCCCGCTCATTTCAGCGCAGTTCGGTTAGTGACATCACCCAATCAGCACCAAGCGCAAGAAAAAAAGGCCGCACCCGCATTAATCGGGCGCGGCCTTTTTTGACTGCACTGATATGCATCGTCCGAATGAGGGTATTTGAATATTTTCACTCAAGAAGCCCACAGCAAGGCCGTTTGTCGCTGGTAAGACGCAGTGCAGCACGCGGCGGCCCCTAACGGTGGAGGGGCGAGATTCCAACAACAGCAGAAATCCGCCTTTGGTCTCCTCTGTCAGCCATGAACAACCTCAAGATTGGCGTTCGTCTTGCCTCGGCCTTTGGTCTGCTGATTATGTTGCTGGTCGGCATCTCGATCCTGGCGGCAGCCCAGCTCAAAGCCGCAAGCCAGCGCTCCCAGGAGCTGGTGGGCGAAACCTATGCCAAGGTAGAGCTCGCGCACCAGATCAAGGACAACGCCAACTTTGCTGCGCGCCAGCTGCGCAACGCGCTGCTCGCAGGCAACGCCGATGAAGTCGCGCGATATCTGGAGGAGGTCGAGCAGGTGCGCGTGAAAACCGCGCCACTGTCGCAACAGCTCGACGCGCTCGTGCGCAGCGCGGAGGGACGACGGCTCTTCGACCAGATGAAGGCCGCGCAGTCGCGCTACCGCGACGTGCGCGCCAAGGCCATCGATCTGGTCAAACAGGGTCAGAAGGATGCCGCCCGCGACCTCCTGTTCGGTGACCTGCGCAAGGAGCAGCAAGCGTTTTTCGGCGCGCTCGACGGCGTGGTGAAACACCAGGCCGAGCGGATGATACAAAGCGGCAACGAAACCGCCGCCGCAGCCAGCAACGCGACGGTCACGATCACGATCCTCGCGGTCGTCGCCACGGCGCTTGCCGTCTTGTGCGGCTGGGCGATTACGCGCTCAGTGGCCGCGCCGGTGCAGGCGGCGGTCGCATCCGCCAATCGCGTGGCGGGCGGTGACCTGACCGGGCGCATCGAGGCGCGCACGAACGATGAGATGGGGCAGTTGATGCGCGCGCTGCAGAAGATGAACGCAAGCCTCGCGCAGATCATCGGCGGCGTGCGCACGAGCGTCGAGACCATCAACTCGGCGGCCCAGCAGATCGCCTCGGAAAACGCCGCCCTAGCCAGCCGCACCGAAGAGCAGGCCGCCTCATTGGAGCAGACCGCCGCGAGCATGACGCAGCTGACCGAAACGGTGAAGCAGAACACCGACAACGCGCAGCAGGCCAAGACGCTCGCCGCCAACGCGAGCGACATCGCTGACACCGGTCACGTGGCGGTGCAGGACATGCTGGACATGATCGACCGCGTGAATGACAGCGCCACCCAGATCTCGGAGATCACCAGCCTGATCGAAGGCATTGCGTTCCAGACCAACATCCTGGCGCTGAACGCCGCGGTCGAGGCCGCGCGCGCCGGTGAGCAGGGACGCGGCTTTGCCGTGGTGGCGGGCGAGGTGCGCTCGCTGGCGCAGCGATCGGCGACGGCGGCCAAGGAAATCAAGCAGATCATCGAGACGGCGGTCGGCATGATCCAGGACAGCTCGCGCCAGGCCGGCAAGGTCGGCAACAGCGTCAATGAGGTCAAGCAGGCGGTGCGTCAGGTGCTGGAGATCGTGGCCGAGATCTCGATTGCGTCGCAGCAGCAGACGGAAGGCATCGAGCAGGTGCACTCGGCTGTCAGCCAGATTGATCTGGTGACGCAGCAGAATGCGGCGCTTGTTGAGGAGTCGGCGGCGGCGTCGCGGTCGCTGGAAGAGCAGGCCAGCGAGCTGCGTGCGGCTATCGCGGTCTTCAAAGTGGATGAGGGGATGGCTGGGCTGCGTGCTGCCTGAACGGCACGCAGCGCCAGCCCCGCCGGCATACGTGAGGCAATGCGCGCGTGCCAAAATGGATGGAGTCGGTCTACTCACACCATCCGAGACACATCCATGACCAAGCTGCGAGCGACCCTCCTTGCCCTGTCGACCCTTGTCGTTGGTTTGGCGATCGGGGGCTGGATCGGCTTCAAGCTCTGGCAGCACGTCAACGCAGGCTTCATCGAAGCTGCGTATGAATTGCGCTTGGTATCGGACGCAAGAACGCGGGTCGCTGCGCTCAAGGCGATTCGATCATCGAACGACGAACGCGCGATCAGCTTGCTGGAACAGCTTCTGGATGGAGACATCATCGGAATGTCCACAAGCCTCGATAGCTCGGCGGAGCCGCGGAAACTGCGGGACACGCTCGCCCAAGTGGCGCGGTATCGGCAGAACACGACGTACGCAAGCTCGGAGCCCACAGTCGCGCATGCGGTTAGCAGCGCGCTCAAGCCATTTCATCAGCCGGAGTGAGCGACAACCCCATGAACCTCTCCCTGCAACAGCTCTGGCACGACCCGGACGAGGACGACGGCATGCTCGAACTGCGGCTGTGCGTGCGTGGTACACGCCTGTCCGCCTGCGTTGACTTCTACGACGACGCGCCCAGCCTCAAGGCGTGGGGCGAGCAATTGATGGCCTTTCCGGCCAACATTCGTGACGAGGTGGTCTTCGAGAAGGGCTCCAAGGATGGAAACGCCTATCTTTGGCTGGCAATCCGCGCGTTCGTAACGAACGGCGCGGGCAACACGGCGCTCGAAGTGGAATATGAGAAGCCCGGTGACCGGCTGCATCGCAAAGCAGTTCGCTTTGCGGTGCCGGTTGAAGCAGCAGCAATCAACCGCCTAGGCGCCGCGTTGAAATCCTGGGAGCCGACGGAACACGCGCCGCTAGTATTTGGGGATTGCTCGGCGGAAATCACCTGATCCCCCACCAACATCCCTGCTTGCACTGAGAAGGCCACCACTCTCCGCACACAATCACACCCATGGTCCTCCCATTCCACGTCGACTGCACGACGCCCGCACCCTCTCTGTACGAGCTGAGCGACGGCCGTTTCCAATTGCAGACGGATCACGCGATCGGGCCATTCGTGGCGGGATACGAGTACTTGTTGGTCGAGGAGCGTCTGGCCGCCTTTCTGCAGGAGGTTGGCGTTGAACGGATCAAGCATTCGCCCGCTGTAATGTTTAACCGCGCCACAGGCGCCGAGCGGCGCACGCATGTCTCGCTGCGTATCGGGCAGTTCTTTGCGCCCGATCACATCCGGGACCTCGATCTGACTGGGCCCAGGCTGCTCGTAATGAACAACCAGTATTACTTTGCGAGCCCGGCGCTGAAGGCGTTGCTGGAGGCCGCGCGCTTCGAGTACCTGACATTCAGTGAAGGATTGAGCGCGTTCGTTGGCAAAGAGCCCTAGCCAACCCTTGATCGCGCAGTTCGCGCATGGGCTTCCCCGCCCGTCACTTCGGGGAGGCCGTCAAGCTGTTCTAGTTCTCTTCCCACTCAAGCAGGTCCAACACTTCCCACCGGTTCGGATCGACCAGCACGCCCTCCAGCGTGGTCAGCAGATACGCCCCGATCGCGTCGAGAAACCCGGCGCGGTATTCGGGCACATGCAGCCCGACCGCGCACGCAAACTCCCAGCGCAGTGTCTGGGGCAGGAATTGCCGGTGCACGCGCAATTCGGATTGCATGCGACGCAAGAACTCCCGCGCGGCCAGCGCGCCGGTCAGGTAGTCGCGTTTCTGCAGTGGGGTCATTGGGCACCTCCGTGAGCGGTGTGCGCGGGGGTGCGAGGTGGGGATGGGTAGGATGCGGGGCGGTGCCCGCTCGGTGCGAACAACATAGAACCTCCGTAGTTCTACAGCGTTGGAGGCCCGCACCTTCATCGCCAGACGGAGGTGGCGGGCCCGACAGTGGGGCTGGCGAACCGGTCTACGGAGAACCGGCAGACCCGGAGGTCTCCCCACTCGGCCCGCCATAAGGGCGTGCGAGTGCACGGGCAAGCCGCTTGCGCGAAATGCCACTCCGTAGAAACTGCTTTTTGTGGATCGCCAGACCCGTGCCATCGCCTGCGCGATAGCGGGTAAATTATAGCGGGCGATGCTTCACCCCAGCACGTTCAACAACGCAAAGAAGCGGTGCAAGAAGAAGCATGAGCTACCTCGCCTTAGAGGCAAGGTAGCGCCGCTGTCGTCGCTGTAGGCTCCCGGCAATCACTACTTGAACCCGAACAGCGGTAGGCCTTGAACAGCGAATTTACCCGTGAAATACAACACGCTGTCCTTCCCGTCTCCAACAATGGTCAACGGCCCCAATCGGCCGACGGAATAGAATTGAAGCTTATCCTTGGTCACCACCACAGCCGAATTTCCATTTGCCCATATACCTTCTAAACGCACGAGCCCTGGCGCAAGCACCTCGACCGCAAAAATCTTCACCGGCTGATGAATGAAATCTCGATTTTCTGAATTAATTGCCCATATAAGCCAATTTGGCACAAATTCCGGAGAGCAAGGAACAGAAACGCTTAGGGCACCCGGCCGGGCATCCATGGTTACATCTTTACTTTCAACAGTCTTGAAGTGCCCTGATCTGGCGATCTTGACCAACTCAACGCCTCGCACAGATGACAGAGCCAAATCAAGCAGCGTAATGCTGTCGTCTTCGAAACTAAGATTGATATAGCTAGTCGACGAGAGATTGAACACCATCACTCGCTTCTCCGCAGCAACCGTTATGGAACCAAGTAGAAGCTTTTGCTCTCCTCCTGGCTCGACAAATAGGTGCCCTGCACGAGAGTGATCAGCATTGCGAGTTTTTTTCCATTCGTAGAGTGTCTCATCGGGAATTGTGAGGCGTCCGTGATGTATGGCATCGTGGCAGGTCGGACATACAGCAACCATGTCTTTGGCGTCGTGCGTTGCATAGACAGCCCACTCTTTTATGTGATGGATGTGAGTTCTAGTATTCGGACATCCAGGGTTTGCGCATTTATTCCCGACCTCACCGCGAAGCTTATTTTTTATCTTCTTCCCGATGTCCGGACGATACTGGGCCATGATTGCACCTCCCAATTGCACCACAATTGGATATTGGTTTTAGACCATAACCCTCAAACCACCACCGGCAACGCCGTCGTATCCTTGATCCGCTCCAGCGCAAAGCTGCTCTTCACGTCGATCACCGCCGGGTGCGCCAGCAGTTGGTCGCGGATGAAACGCGCAAAGTGGTCCATGTCCTCCACGAACACCTTGAGCAGGTAATCCATCTCGCCGGTCATGGCGTAGCACGTGACCACCTCGGGCCAGGTGGCGACGGCGGCGCGGAAGATATCCCCCGGCGCCTTGCCCTTGGGCGCCCCGCCCTGCTTCTCCAGCCGCACGTTGATATACGCCGACAACCCCAGCCCGATCTTGCCCGGGTCGAGCAGCGCGGCGTACTGGCGGATCACGCCGCTCTCCTCCAGGCGCCGGATGCGCCGCAAGCACGGGCTGGGCGACAGGTTCACCCGCTCGGCGACTTCCAGGTTGGTCAGGCGGCCGTTGTTCTGCAGGACTTCCAGGATCTTGCGGTCGATCTTGTCGAGTTCTACCTTGCTCATTTTGTTGCTCCGCAACAATTTATTCGGCAATTTTCTTGCGCAAATTTAGCAAGACGGGCACAAGTTCGCAATTTTTGCTTTGGTTGACACTTCTACACTGCGAGGATCGTCAAAGTCCTGAGCGCCCCAACAGCGCCCGCCCCCTCGCAGGAGACCACCATGCAATTCACGCCTTGGGAAAACCCGATGGGCACCGCCGGCTTCGAGTTCATCGAATACGCCGCGCCGGACCCCGTTGCCATGGGCAAGCTGTTCGAGAACATGGGCTTTACCGCCATTGCCAAGCACCGTCACAAGAACGTGACGCTGTACCGCCAGGGCGGCATCAACTTCATCATCAACGCCGAGCCGGATTCGTTCGCGCAGCGCTTTGCGCGCCTGCACGGCCCGTCGATCTGCGCCATCGCCTTCCGCGTGCAAGACGCCGCGTTCGCCTACAAGCGCGCGCTGGAACTGGGCGCCTGGGGCTTCGACACCCACAGCGGCCCGATGGAACTGAACATCCCGGCCATCAAGGGCATCGGCGATTCGCTGATCTACCTGGTGGACCGCTGGACCGGCAAGAACGACGCCAAGGCTGGCGACATCGGCAACATCAGCATCTATGACGTCGATTTCGTGCCCATCGCCGGCGCCAACCCGAACCCCACCGGGCACGGCCTGACCTATATCGACCACCTGACGCACAACGTCTACCGTGGCCGCATGAAGGAATGGGCCGAGTTTTACGAACGCTTCTTCAACTTCCGTGAAGTGCGCTACTTCGACATCGAAGGCCAGGTCACGGGCGTGAAGAGCAAGGCGATGACGAGCCCGTGCGGCAACATCCGCATCCCCATCAATGAAGAAGGGACGGAGAAGGCCGGCCAGATCCAGGAATACCTGGACATGTACCACGGCGAGGGCATCCAGCACATCGCGCTGGGCTCGACCGACCTGGGCCAGACGGTGGACGCGCTGCGTGCCAACGGCATCAACCTGCTGAACACCATCGACACGTACTACGAGCTGGTCGACAAGCGCATCCCCGGCCATGGCGAAAACGTGGCGGAGCTGAAGAAGCGCAAGATCCTGATCGACGGTGCCCCGGGCGACCTGCTGCTGCAGATCTTCTCCGAGAACCAGTTGGGCCCGATCTTCTTCGAGTTCATCCAGCGCAAGGGCAACCAAGGCTTTGGCGAGGGCAACTTCAAGGCGCTGTTCGAGTCGATCGAGCTCGACCAGATGCGCCGCGGTGTGCTCAAGGCTGACGATCAGCCGGCCTGAAGACCCTCAAACTTCAGGTCTGCTCCCCACACCCCGGTGGTTCGCCATCGGGGTGTTTCTTTATGCGCGGCGCGCGCTACTCAACTGCGAGGATCACACTCGACGCCTTCACCACGGCAGCGGCCGCCTTGCCCGGCGCCAGCCCCAGCCGCGCCACGCTGTCATTGGTGATGATGGCCGCGACGCTCAAGCCATCCGCCGAGATGGTCACGTCTGAATTGACCGCGCCCGCCTTGACGCTGGTGACGGTGCCCGAGAACACGTTGCGCGCCGACACCTTGGCCGGGTCCGCATCCACCATCACGATCACGGACGAGGCCTTGATCAGCGCCGAGGCCGGGCTGCCGACGGCGAGCCCGAGCGCCTGCGTGCTCTCCCGCGTGACGATTGCCACGACAGCGGTGTTGCCGACCTTGAGCGTCACCTCGTCGTTGACGGCGCCCGATTGGATATGGCTGACGACACCGGCAAAGTGATTGCGTGCGCTGGTTTTCATGTTGGTTCCTCCTGGCCCATCCTGGTCCATCAAGACGTTCGCCTTCCACTCTAGCCAAGCGCGACGCGCACGGTATGCGCCGCCGCTGATGCAGTGGATCAGACGCAGGCCGCGCCATGCAAAACGGCGCCCGAAGGCGCCGTCGTGGGCAAGCCGGAAGCCGGCCGGCTTATTGCGTTTGCGTGGCCGGAGCCGCCGGGGCGGTGGCTGCAGCACCGCGTTGCCCCTTGCGCGCATCGTGGCGTGCCTTCACGAACGCGCGGATCTCGTCTTCCGTGACCTTGGCGTCGTGGTTCACATCGATTTCGTCGAAGTGCTTGGCAAGTTTAGGCATGGCGGCTTGCATTTCGTCCTTGGTCAGAGTGCCGTCGTTGTCCTTGTCGGCAGCCTTGAACTTGGCGTCGAAACGCGCTTCCATCTTGGCGCGCGCCTCACCCTGGTGAGCGCGGCGCCAGGCAGCCAGCTCGTCCTTGCTGATCTGGCCGTCGTGGTTGGTGTCAATCTCGTCGAAGTGCTTTTCCAGCCAGGCGTGCCCCTTGGCCTCGTCGCGGGAGATCATGCCGTCGCCGTTGGTGTCCAGTGTCTTGAAGCCGCCGCCATGGTGGCGCATCGGCTTGCCTGCCGGCGCGGTGGCCGACGGTGCTGGGGCCGCAGCGGCCGGGGCACTGGCCTCCTGCGCGCGGGCATTCATGCCCGACATGGCCAGGAACAGGGCCGAGGTGGCCAGGAAGGTTTGGACAACGCGTTTGTTCGTCATGTTCAGCTCCTTTCACATGGACTGTGTAGACGATTAGAACCCGACGATGCGCGCGCGTTGCCGGGTTTTACACGCTGTTACCGGCATGACATGGGCTGTAATACGTGCACCTCGGCGCGCGCTCAGTGGTCGGCGGGGTTGTCGCCGCCCTTGCCGCGAGCGGCCGCCGCCGCATGGTGGCGCGGCCCGGTCAGGCCCATCTGGGGCGAGGCAAGGATGTCGGCGGTGGTGTTCGAGGCCGGCGGCATCGCGCCCGGCAGCATCGTGTTGGCCGGGTTGTTGGCCAGCGCGCTGGGCGGCGGCGCCGGCATGGCCGGGGTGGCCAGCGGGGCAGCCGCGCCAGACGGCGGCAGTGGCGGCATATTGCGCGCGCCCAGTGAAACGCCAGCCACGCTGCTGGCCGGCAGGGCAATCTCCTGGCGCGCGCCATTGCGCTCGATCACCACCGAGCGCGCCTTGATCTCCACCAGCTTCAGGCTCGGCGACAGGGCCTTGCCCGCGCGCACCGCCTGCGGCGGGCCGCCGTCGATGGAGACGATGGCCGCACCGCTGCCGTCGGCCAGGTCAGCCACCACACCCGCAATCTGCACATCGCGCGGACCGTTCTGCGGGCCGCCGCCGAACAGCGTGACGGCAGCGCCAGTATCCAGTGCGTCGGTCTGCGCCACGCGCGCCTCACGCGGCACACCCATGGAGCGCAATGACGAGAGCGTCAGCACCCAATGCGTCAACAACGCACACACGGCAGCAAAAAGCACAAGCGTTAGCAGGCGGGACGACTGTTGAGCGGTCATGACAGAGTGGCACCCTTGGAATCTTTCGATTCTAGCCGCCCTTCATGCCAGAACGGTGAATGGAAGGCGACCTCTAATCCACAGCGCGGCAGGACCGTGCGGCTGCGTCTATGGTCATAGTCTCGCAGCTATACTGTGTTCCCACTTTTTACGCCACTCTCTCTCGCCATGATGCAAGGCCAACTTCAGACCTCCACCCGTGCGCGCGCGCTGGCTCGCCGCACGGCACGCGGCTTCACCCTGATCGAAATCATGGTGGTGGTGGTGATCCTCGGCATCCTGGCCGCGCTGGTGGTGCCAAAGATCATGAGCCGGCCCGATGAGGCGCGCATCATCGCCGCCAAGCAGGACATTGCTTCCATCTCGCAGGCGCTCAAGCTGTACCGCCTGGACAATGGCCGCTACCCGACCACCGAGCAGGGCATCGCCGCGCTGGTCGCCAAGCCGACCGCGGAGCCGGTCCCCAACAATTGGAAGGCGGGCGGCTACCTGGAGCGCCTGCCGAAAGATCCGTGGGGCCACCCTTACCAATACCTGAACCCGGGCGTGCGCGGCGAGATTGACATCTTCAGCTTTGGCGCCGACGGCCAGCCTGGCGGCACCGGCAACGACGCCGACATCGGCAACTGGGATAACTAAGTCCCGGTCCTGGCCGCCATGCGCCACCGCCCCATCCAGCTCGGCCGCAGACGGCTTGCACGCGGCTTCACGCTGCTGGAGCTGCTGGTGGTGGTGGTCATCATCGGCATCGTGCTCGGGGTGGTGGCCGTCAACGCCACGCCCAACCCACGTTCGCAGATCATCGACGATACGCAGAAGATGGCGCGCCTGATCGAACTCGCCCAGGAAGAAGCCCAGTTGACCGCGCGCCCGGTGGCGTGGGAGGGCGACACTCAGGGCTGGCGCTTCCTGGAATCGACCCCCAGCGGCTGGCGCGTCATGACACGCGACGTGCTGGCCCCCGGGCGCTGGCGCCAGCCGATGGACAACGTGCAGATCGTCTCCGGCGGCACCGGCATCCCCGGCACGCCGCAGCGTCTGGTGTTTGGCCGCGAGGCCATCGGCCTGCCGTGGCGCGTGACGCTCACCGCGCAGGGCGCGCGCGTGGACATGGTCTCCGACGGCGGCCCGCGCGTGTCGGCTGAGCCGCAATGACACCGGCAATGACACCGGCAATGACACGGCAGCCCCGCGCCACACGCTCGTGTGGCTTCACGCTCCTCGAGGTGCTGGTCGCGCTGACCATCGTGGCGGTGGCGCTGACCGCCGCCATGCGCGCCATGGGCACCATGACCAACGCCAGCGAATCGCTGCAGACGCGCATGCTCGCCACCTGGAGCGCCGAGAACGCCCTGGCCAACCTGCGCCTGCTGCGCAGCTATCCCGACCCGGGCGCGCGCGCCTACACCTGCTCGCAGGGCGACACCCAGCTGTGGTGCGAAGAGACCGTCGCCACCACGCCCAACCCGGTCTTCCGCCGCGTCGAGATTGCCGTCTACCCCGACGCCAGCAAGTCCGTGCGCCTGGCGTGGCTCGTGACCCTGCTCCCCAACGATGCGCGCAATGTCTTCTAACCGATCGCGCGCACGCGGCTTCACCCTGCTCGAGCTGCTGGTGGCGATCACGCTGCTGGCGATCCTGGCCGTGCTGGCTTGGCGCGGGCTGGACAGCATGACGCGCACGCACGAGGCGCTGGCCCAGCGCGACGAGCGCATCGAAGCGCTCAAGACCGCCTACGCCCAATTCGACGACGACTGCACGCAGCTGGCCGACCCGAACACGCTGTCGCGCCCACCGGTGGAGATGGACGCCAACGGCGTGCTGATGGTGCGCGACCGCCGCGACGACGGCCAGGCGCCGGCCTGGCAGGTGGTGCTGTACCGCATCGTCGACGGCCGCCTGGAGCGCCTGCAAAGCCAGCCCATCACCAACCGTGGCGACCTGCGCGGCGCGTTCGACAGCCTGCGCCAGGGCGGCGCCAACGCGGCGCGCTACCGGCTGGCGGAAAACGTCGACAGCATCGCCGCGCGCGCCTGGATCGAACCGGGCGGCTGGATGGACAGCACCGGTGCGCTGTCCGCCACGCTGTTCCCGGGTGGCAGCAACACCACCACGCAGACGGGCCTGCCCACGGCATCGGCACCCGCCGCCTCGGTGCCGGCCGCCAGCGGTGTGGTGGTGCCGGTGGCGTCTGTGCGTGCGGTGGAGCTGGCGCTGCTGGTGCGCATGACGCCGCAGGGCGCACCGCAGCGATTTACGCGCATCTGCATGACGGGGCTCTAGGATGAAACAACGCCCGCGCCATCACCGACCGAACCTGTCCCACCGCCCGCGCGGCGCCGCCGTCGTCATGGCGCTGCTGGTGGTGACGCTGGCGGTGGTGATCGTCTCGGGCATGCTGTGGCGCCAGCAGGTGGAGATCCGCGCGGTGGAAAACCAGCGCCTGAAAGCGCAGGCCATCTGGATCGCGCGTGCCGGCATCGACTGGGCGCGGCTGATCCTGCGCGACGACCAGCGCCGCACCGGCGCCGTCGATCACCTGGGCGAGATCTGGGCGGTGCCCATCCAGGAGACCAAGCTGTCGGACTTCCTCGGCAGCTCGCTGCGCACCGACACGGCAGGCGAAGACTCGTACCTGTCCGGCCGCATCTTCGATGCCCAGGCACGCTTCAACCTGATGAACCTGCTGACCATGCAGACGCTGGGCACGCGCACCGTGGTCACCGGACGCGACAAGGGCGGCATCAGGGCCTATGGGCAGCTGCTGCAATCGCTCGGCCAGGACCCGAACCTGGCGGACGTCACCGCGACATATCTGGCGCGCATGCTGGGCGGTATCCAGTCGCTCGAGGGCAGCAGCCAGGGCGGACAAGGCGGCAGCAGCGGTGATAGCGGTGGTGACACCAGCGGCGGCAACGGCCCGCGCCCGCTCGACGACGTTGACAGCCTGCTCGCCATCCCCGGCTACACGGCGGACACGGTGCGCGCGCTGCGCCCGTTCGTGATCGTGCTGCCCACGCGCACCCTGGTCAACGCCAACACCGCACCGGCCGAGGTGCTGGGCGCGGTCATCCCCAACCTGACCATCGACCGCGCCCGCGCCTTGGTGCAGGCCCGCGACCGCGCCTACTTCCGCAACCTCGCCGATATCACCAATCAGCTGCGCGGCATCGCGCCCGGGGTGGACACGGGCAGCGCCAACAACCTGCTCGACGTGCAAACCCACTACTTCCTGGTCTACGGCATGGCGCGCCACGAGCGTGCGCAGGTAGGGGAAGTGGCGCTTGTTTCACGTGGCGATCCGGTCAACAATAACGCCACCCGCATCGTCTGGGTCCGCCGCATCGACAACATTCCGCAATGATGGCGGCACAACACCCTCCGTATGAACGTTGCGTGACCTTGGCCTTCGCCGTATTGTCATCCGCATCGTTCAGCATCGCGGACTTTGCGCAGTACGGCGGCCTCCCCGTTTGTAGCTCGCGTCTTTACCCGAATCGAGGAGCGGTTTGACGACCTCCCTGTACGTGCGCCTGCCGCACCGGCCCATCCAATCGCCCGAACGCTGGTCGCTGGGCGCGCTCGCGTCCGTGCCGTTTGCGCTGGTGCGCGAGGAAGGCGCGCAGCGCAATTTGGAAAGTTCGCAGCGCGTCCTGCGCGAAGGCACCGCGCGCATCGACGAACTGCCCGCCGCTGATCGGCTGGTCCTGCTGCTGCCCGCCGCCGACGTGCTGCTGGTGCCGGCCACGGTGCCGCCGCTGGCGCCCTCCAAGCTGCGCCTGGCACTGCCCAACCTGGTGGAAGACCGGTTGGTGCAGGACGCCCAGCAATGCCATATCGCGCTGGGTCCACGCCTGGGTGGCGCGCCCGCGCAAGGCTGGCGCGCGCCGCGCGAGCCACAATCGCGCGCGCTGATGATTGCCGACCGCGCCTGGATCCGCTTCCTGCTCGACAGCGTGGCCGGGCACAAGCACCGCACTTGCCATCTGCTGCCGGCGCAGCTGTGCCTGCCGTTTGAAACACCCAGCGTGGCCGCATCGTCTGCCGAAGCCGTCCAGGCTGCCGAAGCGCGTGCCGAGCCCTCGCTCGACGCGGCTGAAGGCAGCCCTGCCGAAGCACTGGTCACCGCACCCGCCACCATCGCGCTCGACGCCGCCACGGCGACCGACCCCGACGCGCCACCCGCCGTCGACATCACGGTGCGCATCGGCGCCGCCGAAGGCTACGGCCTGCGCGTGCTGCCCGCCCACGTGGCCGACTGGCTGGCGATCGCACCCGCGCCGGCTCGGTTGATGGTGTCGCCGGCGCTGCGCGAGTTGGCGCCGGGGCTGTCCGCCGATCCGGCTGCGGCCAAGCTCGATTGGTCCGCCTGGGCTGCCGGCGCGCGCGCCGCGCTGGCCTCGGGCAACGCCGACCTGTGCCAGTTCGACTTCGCCCACGGCGGCATGACCGGCGTGGACTGGAGCGTGTGGCGGCTGCCGGTAGCCCTGGCCGTGGTGCTCGTGCTGGTCCAGCTGATCGGCATGAACGTGCAGTGGCTGACGCTGCGCGCCGAGCAGAAGCGCCTGGACACGGCCATGCGCGCGCAGCTGCAGACCGCCTTCCCGAATACCCCCGTGATCCTCGACCCGCCCGCGCAGATGCGCCGCCAGGTCGAGCAACTGCGGCTGGCCGCCGGCAAGTCGGCGCCGGAAGACTTCCTGCCGCTGGCCGACCGCTTTGCCCAGGCCGCCACCAGCCTCGCGCCCGATGCCCTGCTGGCCCTGGACTACCACGGCCGCGCGCTGACGATCACGCTCAAGGAAGGCACCAACACCGCCACGCTGCGCACCGCCGCCCGCGCCGTCGGCCTGAAGATGGACAGCGCCGAAGCCCCGCGCAGCGGCGAGACGGTCGTGCCCGGCTCGCGCTGGACGGTCTCCCTCGCGCAATAACGAGTTCACATGGCTACCTCCTCCAACGCTTCCAACGCCTCCGCCGCACGACGCCGGCTGCCCCGCATCGGCGTGCCGGATGCCGTGCGCGACGCGGCCACCGCCTTCTGGATGCAACGCGAGCCGCGCGAGCGCCGCATCCTGGCCGGCGGCGGCGCGATCCTGGCGCTGGTCCTGATCTATCTGCTGTTCTGGGAGCCGGCCTTCGAAGGCCGCCGCAAGATCGAAAAGGCCCTGCCCGAGATGCGCAGCCAGCTCGCCGAGATGGAAACGCTCGGCCAGGAGGCGCGCGGGCTGTCGGCCATCACCGCCACGCCGGTGCCGCACGGCAACGACCTGCAGGACGCACTCAATGCGAGCCTCACCGCCCACGGGCTGAAGGCCACGCGCATGGCGTTCTCGGGCGAGAGCGTGCAGGTGCAGCTCGACAAGGTGCCGTTCGGCGCCGTGGCCGAGTGGCTGCAGGAAGTGAAGCAGGCCCAGCGCATGAAGGTGATCGACGCAGGCATCAAGTACGTGGGCGCCACCGCGCTGGTCAATGTCACGGCCACGCTGCAGGGCCCGGCTGCCGGCGCCGGCAGCCGCTGAGGCAGACGCCGATGGCCATCGAATCCCTCCCCCCGCTGCGACTGCGCCGGCGCACGCCTGCCGAGGGCGAGCGCACGCACCTGGGCTGGCGCATCGTCGTGGGCGTCGCGGCCGTACTGGCGGTGGCAGTGACGGTGGTGTCGCAATACCCCGCTGCGTGGGCGGCCGAGCGCGTGGCCGAAGCCACCGGCCAGCGTGTGGTACTGGCCGATGCGCAAGGCAGCATCTGGCATGGCAGCGCCACGCTGGCACTGACTGCGGGGGCAGGCGCCCGCGATGCGACGGTGCTCCCAGGGCGGCTGTCGTGGTCGGTCGACGTGCTGCCGCTGCTGACCGGCACGCTGCGCGCGCACCTGGCGCACGACCGCGCGCTGGGGCAGCCGGTCACGCTGGCGGTCACGCCGGGCGGCTGGCAGGTCGAAGCCGGGGAGATGTCGCTGCCGGCCTCGCTGCTGGAGGGCATCGGCGCGCCGTTCAACACGCTCAAGCTGGACGGCCAGCTGCGCGCGCAATGGACCCCGCTGTCGGGCCAGTTCGGCGGCGGCAAGGGCCAGCCGGATACCGCGCAGGGCGCGCTGACCGTCACACTCGAGCAGGTATCATCCAGCCTCAGCCGCGTGCGGCCGCTGGGCAGCTACCGCGCGGTGCTGGCGTTTGCCGGCGTGGCAGGCGCGAGTGGTCAACCGGCGGCCCAGCTGACGCTGTCGACGCTGGCCGGGCCGCTATCGCTGCAGGGCCAGGGCACGGTCGGCCGGGGCGCACATTTTGACGGCATGGCACGCGCCACGCCGGAGTCGGAACCGCAATTGATCGGGCTGCTGAGCCTGATGGGCCCGCGCGACGGCACGGACTATCGCCTACGCTTTTGATCCAAGCCGGCGCCCAAATCACACGCCTGCAACTACGAACGACGAGACCATGCACAACGCCTCTCTCCGACCCACCGTCCGCGCCATCGTCCTGGCATGCTGCGCAACGATGGTGGCCGGCTCGATGCCCGTCTATGCTGCCCCGCCTGCCAACCCGGCACCGGCGGCAAGCGGTAACCCCGGCAACGAGGTCTCGCTCAATTTCGTCAATGCCGACCTGGAAACCGTGGTCAAGGCCATCGGCGAGGCCACCGGCAAGAACTTCATCGTCGACCCGCGCGTGAAGGGCACCGTCAATCTCGTCACCGAGAAGCCGGTGACGCGCACGCAGGCGCTCGAATCGCTGGGCTCGATCCTGCGCATGCAGGGCTACGCCATCGTCGAGGGCAACGGCTTTACCAAGGTCGTGCCCGAAGCCGATGCCAAGCTGCAGGGCTCGCCCACCAGCGTGGGCACGGGCAGCCGTGGCGGCGGCGAGCAGGTGGTGACGCAGGTGTTCCGCCTGCAATACGAATCGGCCAACAACCTGGTGCCGGTGCTGCGGCCGATGATCGCGCCCAACAACACCATCACTGCGTACCCGGCCAACAACACGCTGGTCATCACCGACTATGCGGACAACCTGCGCCGCATCGGCCGCATCATCGCCTCGATCGACAATCCGGCCGCCGGCGAGACCGAGCTGATTCCGCTCAAGAACGCGGTGGCGCTGGACGTGGCGGCCACACTGCAGAAGCTGTTGGACCCGTCTGGCGGCGGTGGCGCGGCCGCGGGCGCCGGCGCCGCGCTGTCGGACCCGAGCCTGCGTACTTCGGTGGTGGCCGAGCCGCGTTCAAACAGCGTGATGATCCGTGCCTCCAGCGCGGCACGCCTGTCGCAGGCCAAACAACTGATCGCCAAGCTGGATGTGCCGAGCGCGCGCCCGGGCAATATCTGGGTGGTGCCGCTCAAGAACGCCAACGCGGTGCAGCTGGCGGCCACGCTGCGCGCCATTGTGGCGGCGGATGCCACGCTATCGGCTTCGCAGTCGACTGGCCCCGGCGGCCAGAGCGCGGCGCAAGGCGCGCAGGCGCAGCAGCCGACCACCGGCGGCACGGGCACCCAATACCAGGGGACGCAAAGCACCTCCGGCACCTCGGGCAGCGGCAGCGGCATGGGCAGCGGCAGCTCGTCGTTCCGCGCCTCGTTCGGCCAGAGCAACCTGCCGACCACCGGCGGCATCATCCAGGCCGACCCCGCCACCAACGCGCTGATCATCACCGCCAGCGAGCCGGTCTACCGCAACCTGCGCGCCGTGATCGACGACCTGGACGCGCGCCGCGCACAGGTCTACATCGAGTCGATGATCGTCGAGGTGACCTCAGACAAGGCCTCGCAACTGGGCATCCAGTGGATGGTGGGCGCAGGCGGGCCGAACACGTACGGCTTTGGCGGCACGAACTTCGGCAGCGGCGTGGGCAACATCCTGAACCTGGGGGTGATCGCCGCCACGGTGGGCAGTGGCGGGATCGGCAGCACCGCGGCGCAGACCGCCCTGACCGCCCTCACCGGCAGCAACGTCTCGGGCGTGAACGGCGGCAACTTCGGCGTGTTCAACAAGAGCACCGGCCTGGGCGCGATCCTCTCGGCGCTGGGCTCGGACGGTTCGGTCAACGTGCTGTCCACGCCCAACCTGATCACGCTGGACAATGAAGAGGCCAAGATCCTGATCGGACAGAACGTGCCGATCACCACCGGCTCGTATGCCCAGACCGGCAGCGCGGCCTCGGTCTCGCCGTTCCAGACGGTCGACCGCAAGGATGTCGGCATCACGCTGCGCGTCAAGCCGCAGATCACCGATGGCGGGCTGGTGAAGATGCAGATCTTCCAGGAGTCTTCCGCGATCGTTGGTGGCACGCAGAACGTTGCGAATTTCCCGCAGGGCCCGACCACCAACGTGCGCTCGATCGAGACCAATGTGCTGGCCAACGACGGCCAGGTGATCGTGCTGGGCGGCCTGCTGGAAGACAACTACCAGGACGCCGAGCAGAAGGTGCCGGGCCTGGGCGACATCCCTGTGCTGGGCGCGCTGTTCCGCTCGGAGAGCAAGCAGCGCAAGAAGACCAACCTGCTGGTGTTCCTGCGCCCATACATCCTGCGCACCGCCGAGGCGACCAGTGCGCTGTCGGACAACCGCTACAACTATATCCGCGAGACGCAGCAAGGCTTTGTCTCGCCCAACTGGCTGCCGACCACCTCGGACAAGGACACGCCGGTGCTGCCGTCGCCAGAGTCGATGCGCCCGGCACAGAATTTCGGTGATGTGTCGGTGGTGCCCAAGGGCCCGGCCGGCATCCAGGTGCCGCCCGGCGCGCCGATGCCGCAATCGACCACGCGCAGCGAGCCACGCCTGCAGAACTTCGCAGCGCCCACCTCGGGCGGCTACGACAGCAACGCGCCCCGCAATGGTGGCTGAGGCAGCGAAAAGGACCGCGACCATGGCCACGCAAGCCCCCCTCACCGACGCGCGCACGCTCGAACCACCTTCGCAATCGGCCGTGCGGCTGGTGCCGTACGCCTTTGCACGCGACGCCCGCTTGCTGGTCGCCCGGCAGGACGTTGACACGCTCGAAGTGTGGGTGTGCCCGGAGACGTCGCGCACCGCATTGGCCGAACTGGCCCGCGTGTACGGCGCGCTGCGGATCGTGAACCTGGACACCGGCGCCCTCTCCACCGCCACGCAAACCGCCTACAACGCCCAGGACGGCAGCGCCGCCCAGGTGGTAGGCGAGGTGGAAGGCGAAGTCGACCTGTCGCGCCTGATGCAGGACATTCCCGCCGTGGAAGACCTGCTCGAATCGGAAGACGACGCGCCGATCATCCGCATGATCAATGCGCTGCTCACGCAGGCTGCGCGCGAAGGCGCGTCCGATATCCATATCGAGCCGTTCGAGAACGCCTCGGTGGTGCGCTTCCGCGTGGACGGCACGCTGCGCGACGTGGTGCGCCCGAAGAAGGCGCTGCACGGCGCGCTCATTTCGCGCATCAAGATCATGGCGCAGCTCGACATCGCCGAGAAACGCCTGCCGCAGGACGGCCGCATCACGCTGCGCGTGGGCGGGCGCCCGGTTGACGTGCGCGTCTCCACCCTGCCCACCGGCCACGGCGAGCGCGCGGTGCTGCGTCTGCTCGACAAGGAAGCCGGCCGGCTGGACCTCGGCAAGCTCGGCATGGGCGCCGAGACGCTGGCGCGCTTCGACCGCCTGGTCAACCAGCCGCACGGCATCGTGCTCGTCACCGGCCCGACCGGTTCCGGCAAGACGACCACGCTGTACGCGGCGCTGTCGCGCCTGGACGCGGCCTCCACCAACATCATGACGGTGGAAGACCCGATCGAGTACGACCTGGACGGCATCGGCCAGACCCAGGTCAACCCGAAGATCGACATGACCTTCGCCAAGGCCCTGCGCGCCATCCTGCGCCAGGACCCGGACGTGGTGATGATCGGGGAAATCCGCGACCTGGAGACCGCACAGATCGCCGTGCAGGCCTCGTTGACCGGTCACCTAGTGCTGGCGACGCTGCACACCAACGACTCCGCTTCGGCCGTCACGCGACTGATCGACATGGGGATCGAGCCGTTCCTGCTGTCGTCGTCGCTGCTGGGCGTGCTGGCGCAGCGGCTGGTGCGCCGCCTGTGCGTGCACTGCCGCCGCGAGGAAGTGCTGGAACTCACGCCCGCCGAGGTGGAGGCCGTAGCCGGGACGCCAGCCGTCGACGGCGTGGCGCCGGCGGGGCCGTCACATCGCTCGGTGTGGCACCACGTCGGCTGCGAGCGCTGCGGCAACTCCGGCTATCAGGGCCGCACCGGCGTCTACGAGCTGCTGACCGTCACGCCCGAAATCCAGACCATGATCCACCGCCAGGCCGCTGAATCCGAGATCAAGTCATTCGCCATCGGCCAGGGCATGCAGACCATGCGCGCTGATGCGCAGCGCTGGATCGACGTGGGCGCCACGTCGCTCGAAGAAGTGCTGCGCGTAACACGTGACTAAGGCGCGACTGAGCGAGTAGCTACCCATGCCAGCCTTCCGCTACGAAGCCGCCGACGCCTCCGGCCGCACCGACAAGGGCGTCATCGAAGCCGACAGCGCGCGCCAGGCGCGCACCGTGCTGCGCGCACGCGGGCTCACGCCGCTGGTGGTCGATGCGCTCGGCGCGCAGGCGACCAAGCGCGCCGCATCGAGCTTCGGCAAGCGGCTCACCGCGCAGGAGAACGCGCTGGTCACGCGCCAGCTCGCCAGCCTGCTGGTCGCCGGCCTGCCGCTGGATGAGGCGCTCGCCGCGCTGGCCGACCAGGCCGAGCGCGCCTACGTGGGCGAACTGCTGGCCGCCATCCGCTCAGAGGTGGTGGGCGGCAGCTCGCTGTCGGTGGCGCTGGCGCAGCACCCGCGCGACTTTCCGGACATCTACCGCGCGCTGGTCTCGGCCGGCGAGCACTCGGGCAACCTGGGTCTGGTGCTCACGCGCCTGGCCGATTACATCGAAAGCCGCAACGCGCTCACCTCCAAGATCAAGCTGGCCTTCACCTACCCCGCCATCGTGACGGTGGTGGCGTTTGCCATCGTGATCTTCCTGCTGTCGTACGTGGTGCCGCAGGTGGTGAGCGTGTTCGCCAACACCAAACAGAAGCTGCCGACGCTGACCGTCATCATGCTGTGGCTGTCGGACTTCGTGCGCAACTGGGGCTGGCTGGCGGCGATCGTGCTGGTGGTGATTGGGCTGATCATCCGCAACCTGCTCAAGCAGCCGGCGCTGCGGCTGTCGTGGCATAAGTGGCTGCTGACGGCGCCGCTGTTTGGCAAGCTCGTGCGCGGCTACAACACCGCGCGCTTTGCCAGCACGCTGGCCATCCTTACCAGCGCCGGCGTGCCGATCCTGCGCGGCCTGCAGGCGGCCGGCGAGACGCTCAACAACGTCGCCCTCAAGACCAACGTGGAGGATGCCTCCACACGCGTGCGCGAAGGCACCTCGCTGGCGCGCGCGCTGGCGGCGCAGAACCAGTTTCCGCCCGTGCTGGTGCATTTGATCCGCTCGGGCGAAGCCACCGGCAACCTGCCCGCCATGCTCGAACGCGCTGCGCAGGGCGAAGCCCAGGAGCTGGAGCGCCGCACGCTGTTCCTCACCGGCCTGCTCGAACCCGCGCTGATTCTGACGATGGGCGTGGTGGTGCTGCTGATCGTGCTGGCGGTGCTGATGCCGATCATCGAGATCAACCAGCTGGTGCACTGAATCTGTCGGGCATCTGCGACACCATTGCAACGATTGGTGTCGCCGCCCGGGTGCAGCACCCGGCCGCATGGACATGCCGCGTGACCGCCGTCATGCTGGCGGGTTGTTCTTGCTGACACCCATTCCACCGATCATGCCTCGCCCGTCGTACCACCGCGCCCAGCCCGCGCAGGCCCTGCCTGCCGGCGACGCGTGCGCGCGTGCCGGCGTCGCGCATGATCCCCTCCCGGCCCACGCGGCCATCCGTCACATCCTGCTCGCCCGGCTTTCGTAAGCCGTGCGGGGCGCCGGCCATCAGGCCTCCAGCTTCGCACGGCCCGCCGCCTCAGCCTCCCCTGACAACACCACGTGCATGACGCCCGCCCGCGTCGTGCCACGGCACGTCCGCGCGCCCATGCGCCGGACGCCGCCGCAGGAAGTGACCCCATGGAACTCACCCAGAACTTCATCAAGGCCAAGCGCCCGTGCGCGAGTGGCTACCGCTGGTACGTCCGCAATCGTGACGGCGGCACCGATTATCAACACCTGCTCGACGGCCTGGTGCGCGATGGGCGCATCACCGATGCCTGCTGGCTGCTCGACCAATTCGGCGCCACCGATGCCATCCTCGAAGCCGATGCCATCGAGGCCGATGCGCTCGTCTTTGCGGGCACCATCGTCGTACGGGGCGGCCTGCACATTGGCACCGTGCTGCGTGCAGGCGGTGCCATCCGCGCGGGCGGCGGCATCCGAGCGGGCGAGGCCATCACGGCCGGCGGCGACCTCGAGACCGCCGGTGCGCTGCATTGCGACGGCACCATCGAGGCTGGCGGCGATATCCGCGCAGACTGGAGCGTGACCGCCGCCGGCGCGCTGCGCGGCGGCGGGCTGCTGCGCGTGCGGCGCGATCTGCACTGCGACGCGGGCGTCGAGACCGCCAGCGACATCGTGATCGGTGAAGACGCGCTGGTGCACGGTCCGCTGCGCAGCGGCAAGGGCATCCGCGCGGGGGGTGATCTGCACGGCCACGCGGGTGTCGCCGCCGCCTGCGGCATTCTCGCGGGCGGTTGGCTGCGGGCCGGTACCCACCTGGAAGCCGGCTGGGGCATCAAGGCCGGCGGCGATGTGGAATGCGACGGCGCCATCCGCGCCGGAGAAGGCATCGAGGCGGACGGCACGATCCTGGCGGGCGTGGGCTATGGCATCTATGCCGGCCTCGGTGTGCGCATGGCGGATTGGCCGGCCAGCGCACGGGTGCTGGCGCACGCACGGCCGCCACAGCTGATCAGCGGCCATTGGGAGGTGCCATGCACAGCGCGCTGATCCTGCCCGGCCTGCACTTGCCCATCGTGCCCGACCTGGCCGCGCCGGTGCGCAGGCTGTTGCGCCCGCTAGGGCTGCGTATCGACGTGGACCAGACGCCGGCCGATGTCGATCGCGAACTGGATGCGCTTTACGAACGGATATACCAGCCCAGCACCCCGCTGCATGGCATGGACACGGCGGGCTCGGGCATCCCCGGCTTTCGCCTGCATACGCGCGAGGCCGATGGCGAGCTCTACATTTATGTGGAGGACATCGCGCAGCGGCGGCTGGCGGGCTACACGGTGTTCAACCGGCTGATCGAACTGGATCGGCGGGCGGATCGCTATCTGCGGGCGCCGCACTCCAAGTATGCCGCGGGGTATCAGCGGCGAGGGCTGGCTTCTGCGGTGTATCGGCGGGCGCTGGAGAGCGGCTGGTGCCTGATGAGCGGAGCGCGGCAGTCAGCGGGGGCACATGCGCTGTGGGAATCGCTGGCGCGGCGGTATCCGTCTGGGTATGTGCGGGTGGAGCGCAAGCGGCTAACCTATCTGGGGGCGCGCGTCTCGGGCGCGGTGCTCGATAGCCTGGAGACACGGCGCATGTTGTTGGGGGGCGGGTGGACGGTGGAAGGGTTGGCCGGCGTGACAGGCATGCTCCTGGGCGAATGCGTGCCCTGAACCTTGGCCCTTCGCGGGCGATTCGCCACAACCGCCGGGGATGAAAGCCGCACCTGGAGCGATCAAGACACCAGCTCACCGATCACCTCGCCAAGCGTTCGCACCAACCCCTCCATCTGGGCAGCGGGCACGCCGCCATACCCCAGCACCAGCCCGTTGTACGCCCCCTGCGTATCCGGCAAACAAAACCGCGACAGCGGCCGCAGCACCAGCCCCCGCGTGCGCCCCACGCGGCTGACCTCCGTATCGGCGATCGGCACATCCAGCCGCACCGAGAGATGCATCCCCCCGGCCCCGCCGGACACGGTCAGCACGCCACCCAGATGTCGCTCCAGCGCATCCTGCAGCGCCGCGCGCCGCTCGGCATACAGCCGCCGCATGCGCCGCAGATGCCGCGTGAAATGCCCCGCCTCAATGAAGTCCGCCAGCGCCAGTTGCTCGGCCACCCGCCCGCGCAGCATCAGCGCCCCGGCGGTGCGCCGCAGCACCGGCGCCAGCGCGGGCGGCACCACCATGAAGCCGATCCGCAACGCCGGAAACATCACCTTGCTGAAAGTGCCGAGGTAGATCACGGGCGCGTCTTCGGCCAAGCCCTGCACGGCGGAGAGCGGCGCACCCTGGTGGCGGAATTCGCTGTCGTAGTCGTCTTCGATGATCCACGCGCCGGCCGCGCGCGCCTGCGCCACCAACGCCAGCCGCCGCTCCAGGCTCATCACCGCGCCCAGCGGGTACTGGTGCGACGGCGTGATGTAGATCAGGCGCGGCGGCGTGTCACGCCAATGCTCTGGGCGCGGGGCGAGGCCATCGGCATCGACGGGAATCGGCACCAGCCGCAGGTTGGCGGCCTGGAACGCGCAGCGCGCGCCGTTGTAGCCGGGGTTTTCGACCCAGGCGTTGTCGCCGGCATCGGCCAGGGTGCGGGCGCACAGGTCCAGCCCGTTCTGGGTGCCGTCGGTGATGAACACCTGCGCGGCCTCGCAGCGCACGCCGCGCGAGACGCGCAGGTACTCGGCAATCGCCTGGCGCAGCGCGACGTTGCCTTCGACCGGCATGTAGCCGAGCTGGGCGGGACCGACGTTGCGCCAGGCGCGCTCCATGCAGCGTCGCCATTGCGCGAGCGGGAATTCGTCGAGCGCGGGCGAGCCGGGCAGGAAGGGCAGCGGGTCGTCCATGCCGTTGCCGGGGCGTTCGATGTGGGCAACACGCTTGGATAATGTGAGCGCCTGCGCCTGCGCCGGCGTTTGCGCAGGCGCCTGCTGCAAGCCGACGCGCGCCACCACCGTCCCCTGCCGCCGCCCGACCACGAAGCCCTCGGAGGCCAGCCGCTCATACGCATACAGCACCGAGTTGCGCGCCATCGACAACTCATCGGCCAGGGCACGCGAAGGCAGCAGGCGGGTGCCCTCTTCGCTCTTGCCGCTCAGGATGGCCGCGCGCAGGCAGGCATACAGACGGTGCTGCCGCGACATCCGCACCAGGGCCTCGCGGCCGGTCTCGCGCTCGAAACTCGACAGCAGCACACCGTAGTCCATCTTGGCTCCATCAATCATCTGATACGTGGGTCTACGCATGGTGCCACGATTTTCTTATCGTGGACGCATTCCCAATGCTCAGGAGCCTTGCCATGACGACGACCGAAGCCACGCCACCGTCCGCACGCACGCGCGTGCGCCGCGTCGCCCAGCGCAGCCACTACGACCGCACCACGCTGTACACCATCATCGACGCGGCCTACCTGTGCCACCTCGCCTTTGCAGACGAACACGGCGTGCATTGCATCCCCACCGCCTGCTGGCGCGAGGGAGATCACCTCTATATCCACGGCTCCAACGGCAGCCGCATGCTCAAGCTGGCCGCCAGCGGCGCGCAGGTGTGCGCGACCATCACGCACCTCGATGGGCTGGTGCTGGCGCGCTCGGCATTCCACCATTCGATGAACTACCGCTCGGCGGTGGTCTACGGCGCGTTCGAGGTGGTGGAAGGCGCGGCCAAGGTGGCAGCGCTCGATACCTTTGTCGAGTTCATCGCGCCCGGCCGCTCGGGCGAGGTGCGCCCCGGCAACAGCAAGGAGCTGGCGGCGACGACCGTGCTGCGCATTGCGCTGGATGAGGCGGCATCCAAGATCCGCACCGGCGGGCCGAAGGATGATGAGGAGGATATGGACATCCCCGTCTGGGCGGGCGTGCTGCCGATGGCATTGCAGCCGCAGATGCCGATCGTCGAGGCCGCGCCCTCCGGCATGCCTGCCTATGTGCGGCAATGGCAGGCCCGTGCGGACGAACCCGCCGACCAGGCGATGACGTCATGACCGCCGCCGTCAGCACCTCCGCCCCCACCGGCGACGCACGTGCTGCATGGCTGCTGCTCGGCGTGGTCGCGCTGGCGTGGGGCATCAACTGGCCGGTGGGCAAGGCACTGCTGGCCTACCTGCCGCCGATCTGGCTGGTCGCGTTGCGCTCGGCGGTCGGCACCGTCGCGCTGCTAGCGATCTGCCTCTTGCGCGGCCGGCTCGTCGTGCCCAAGCGCGGTGACATTCCCGTCATCCTCAGTGTGGGCGTGCTGCATATGACGGCGTTTTCGGTGCTGGTCAGCCTCGGCCTGCAGTTCGTACCGGCCGGGCGTTCGGTGGTGCTGGCCTACACCACGCCACTGTGGGTCGTGCCCGGCGCGTGGCTGCTGCTTGGCGAGCCACTGACCGGGCGGCGCCTGCTAGGGGTCGGGCTGGGGCTGTTGGGGTTGCTGCTGATCTTCAATCCGCTGACGTTCGATTGGCACGACCGGCGCGCCGTCTTCGGCAACGGATTGGTGATGCTGGCCGCGTTGTGCTGGGCGGCCAGCATCCTGTACGTGCGTTCGCACAGGTGGGTGACGCCGCCGTTCGAGCTGGTGTTCTGGCAGGCGCTGCTGGCCACCTGTCTGCTGGTGCCGCTGGCGGTTGTGCACGATGGCGTGCCTGCGATCGACTGGCAGCCCCGGCTGATGGCACTGCTCCTGTATGGCGGCATGTTTGGGATTGCGCTGGCGTACTGGGCGGTGACGACGGTCAACCGGGCGTTGCCCGCGACGACCACCTCGCTTGGGCTGTTGGGGGTGCCGGTGTTTGGGATGGTGTGTTCTGCGGTGGCGCTTGGCGAGTCGGTTGGCGCTGCGCTGGTGGGGGCGATGGGGTTGATTCTGGGGGGGATATTGGTGGGGATGGGGGGCTGTCGGCGGGGTTAGGTTTTTTGGTTTTGGTGTTGGTGGTGCATCCCCTGTTTCATCCCCTGCCGGGGCTGACTCACTTTCTTTGTCTTGCCAAAGAAAGTAAGCAAAGAAAGGCGCGCCCGAGATGGCGACCCCCTCCTTGAATTTTCGTAACCGGGCGGAGAAGGGGAAAACTCGCTACGCTCAGACAGTTCCCCTTCTTTTTTCCGCCCGCTTACGAAAATTCAAGGCGCCATCTAGGGCAGGGGCAAAGCAAACCATCGAACACGGGGCGAGTCACCAGGAACGGATTTAGCGCATGCCTGCGCACACCATCGGTTTGGCCTTTGCCTTTTGACGTTGAGCCTAGATGGCGCCTTGAATTTCTGTTGCGGGGAGGAAAAAGAGAGGAGGCTGTCTGAGCGCAGCGAGTTTGCCTCCTCTCCCTCCCTGCGACAGAAATTCAAGGAGGGGGGTCGCCATCTCGGCGCGCCTTTCTTTTGCCTACTTTTCTTTGGCAAGACAAAGAAAAGTAGGTCGGCCCCGGCAGGGGGCGAAAGGGGGATGGACCACCAACATCCATCCCGGCAGGAACAAAAAAGAACTGCACCACCGGGACCAAAGCATCACCCCCCATCACTTCACAAAGTTATCCACCAGCAGCTTCTCAACATCGCTAATCCGCCCGCTCAGCACGGCCTTGGCCGCATACAACGCGGTATCCACCACCTGGCTCGCCTCCACCGTGGGCGGCATCACCAGCTCCGTCGGATTGGTATGCACGTCCAGCAGTGCCGGCCCGGGCTCCGCAAGGAACGCCCGCACCGCGGCCTCCAGGTCTTCCACGCGCGTGACCTTTCGGCCCGCAAAGCCAATCACGTCCGCCAGCTTGGCAAAATCCGGATTCAGCAGATCGGTGTAGTTGTCGAGCAGGCCTTCCACCTTCTGCTCCAGCTCGACAAAGTTGAGCGACGCGTTGTTGATCACCACCACCTTGATCGGCAGCTTCTCCTGCACCGCCGTCAGCAGATCGCCGAGCAGCATCGACAGGCCGCCATCGCCAGAGACGGAGATCACCTGCCGCCCCGGATACGCCTTCTGCAACCCCAGCGCCTGCGGCATGGCATTGGCCATCGAGCCGTGCAGCAGGCTGGCCATCGTGCGGCGTTTGCCATTGGTGTGGATATGGCGCAGCGTCCAGACCATCGCCGAGCCGCTGTCGGCGGTGAACAGCGCATCGTCCGCCGCGTGCTGGTTGAGCAGCTTGAGCAGATACTGCGGGTGGATCAGCTCGCCCTTGCCCGGGTGCTCTTCGTGCGCGAGCGTCTTGAGTGCATCTTCGCGACGCTTGAGGCAGGCATCGAGGAAGCTGCGATCGGTGCGCTCGGCCACCAGCGGCAGCAGCGCCTCCAATGTGGGAATCACGTCGCCGACCACGCCCAGGTCCACCGGGTGGCGGCGGCCCAGGTGCGTGCCGTCGTGGTCGACCTGGAGGATGGTGGCGCGATCCGGATAGAACTGCGACCAGGCGAAGTCGGCACCCAGCAGCAGCAAGGTGTCGCACTCCATCATCATGTGGAAGCCCGACGTGCTGCCGATCATGCCGGTCATGCCCATGTTGTACGGGTTGTCGTACTCGACGAAATCCTTGGCGCGCGAAGTGTGCGCGATCGGCGCCTTGAGCTTGGCCGCCAGCGCCACCAGCTGGTCGTGCGCGCCCTGGCAGCCCGAGCCGGCGTAGATGCCGATCTTCTTCCCCTGGCCGATCAACTCGGCCATGCGGTGCAGCTCGGCATCGGAAGGACGCAGCACGGGCTGCGGTGTATGCACGGCAAACGGCAGGTCGTGGCTGACCTCGGCCTGGCTGATGTCGGCCGGCAGGATGATGACCGCCACGCCACGCTTGGCGATGGCCGTCTGGCACGCCAGTGCGGTCACGCGGCGCGCCTGGTCCGGGTGGTACACCTGCTCGCAGAACACCGAGCAGCTCGCGTACACCGACTTGAAATCCACCTCCTGCGGAAAGTCCATGCCCAGCTGCGGCGTGACGATCTGGCTGGCGATCACCACCATCGGCGCGCGGTTGCGCTGCGCCTCGAACACGCCGTTGATCAGGTGCAGGCTACCCGGCCCGCATGAGCCGGCGCATGCGGTCAGCCGGCCGCTCACATAGGACTCCGCGCCGGCCGCAAACGCGGCAGCCTCTTCGTGGCGCGTGTGCACCCACGCGATGCCGCTGCGGTGGATGGCATCCGTGACGTGGTTCAGCGTATCGCCGACGATGCCATAACAGTGCCGCACGCCGGCGGCCTCCAGTGTTTGAACGACGATCTCGGCGACTTTCTTGCTCGACATGCCTTGCTCCTTGGTGGGGTCGATTGATTGACAAGGCAAGTTCGTCGCCGCCGCGCGCGGGCAGTTCCACGCAACACCGCGTTGACTGGGTAAGAGTCTGTGAAGACGGCACGGCGGCGTCGGCGACCATCTCGGCGGCCTCTTTGCATGCATCGCACCATCCGCGCCCGTCGCCTGGCGCATGCGCCATTTCTGTGCCGGAAGCGTCGCAACTCAGGGAAAACCCACCCCCAATCTTGCTGCGTTGCACGGTGTTGGCAATGTCACGCGATGCTACGATGCGCGGACCCACGGCTGCCTGCCGGCTTCCACAAGAAGCGGCGCGGGTGCCACCAAAAGAGACCTGCTGTCGGCGATCCCGGCACACCCACACGGAGCACGCATGAATGCCCCTCTGAACGACGCGCTACGCCGCGCGCTCGAGACTGTTTCCCTGGAAGACAAGTACACGCTGGAGCGTGGCCGCATCTACATCAGCGGCACGCAGGCCCTGGTGCGTCTGCCGATGCTGCAGCAGGAGCGCGACCGCGCGGCCGGGCTGAACACGGCGGGCTTCATCTCCGGCTACCGCGGCTCGCCGCTGGGGGCGCTGGACCTCGCCTTGTGGAAGGCGAAGAAGCACCTGGCCGGCCACAACATCGTCTTCCAGGCGGGGCTCAATGAAGACCTGGCCGCCACGTCGGTCTGGGGCTCGCAGCAGGTCAACCTGTACCCGTCGGCCAAGTTCGATGGCGTGTTCGGCATGTGGTACGGCAAGGGCCCGGGCGTGGACCGCACCATCGACGTGTTCAAGCACGCCAACTCGGCCGGCTCGTCCGCGCGCGGCGGGGTGCTGGTGCTGGCCGGCGACGACCATGCCTGCAAATCGTCCACGCTGGCGCACCAGTCGGAGCACGTCTTCAAGGCAGCCGGCATTCCGGTGCTGTATCCGTCCAACGTGCAGGAATACCTCGACTACGGCCTGCACGGCTGGGCGATGAGCCGCTACTCCGGCCTGTGGGTGTCGATGAAGTGCGTGACGGATGTGGTGGAATCGTCGGCTTCGGTCGATGTTGATCCGCACCGCGCCGAAATCATCCTGCCGGAAGATTTCATCATGCCGCAAGGCGGCCTGAACATCCGCTGGCCCGATCCGCCGCTGGTGCAGGAAGCCCGCCTGCTCGACTACAAGTGGTACGCGGGCCTGGCCTATGTGCGTGCCAACAAGCTCGACCGCGTGGTGCTCGATGCGCCGCAGGCGCGCTTCGGCATCATGACCGCCGGCAAGGCTTACCTCGATGTGCGCCAAGCGCTGGTCGACCTGGGGCTCGACGAGGAAACCTGCCGCCGCATCGGCATCCGCCTGTACAAGGTCGGCTGCGTGTGGCCGCTGGAAGCCCACGGCGCGCGTGCGTTTGCCGAGGGGCTGCAAGAGATCCTGGTGGTAGAAGAGAAGCGCCAGATCCTCGAATACCAGCTCAAGGAAGAGCTGTACAACTACCGCGACGACGTGCGCCCGCGCGTCTACGGCAAGTTCGATGAGAAGGACCACGCCGGCGGCGAATGGTCGGTGCCGATGGCCAACTGGCTGCTGCCGGCGCACTACGAACTCTCCCCGGCGCTGATCGCCCGCGCCATCGCCACACGCCTGGAGAAGTTCGAGCTGCCCGAAGACGTGCGCGCGCGCATCGCCTTCCGCATCTCCATCATCGAGGCCAAGGAAAAGGCGCTGGCCAAGCCGCGCATCACCGCCGAGCGCAAGCCGTGGTTCTGCTCGGGCTGCCCGCACAACACGTCGACCAACGTGCCCGAAGGCTCGCGCGCGCTGGCCGGCATCGGCTGCCACTACATGACCGTGTGGATGGACCGCCGCACCGACACCTTCAGCCAGATGGGCGGCGAAGGCGTGGCGTGGATCGGGCAGATGCCGTTCTCGTCGGACCAGCACGTGTTCGCCAACCTGGGCGACGGCACCTACTACCACTCGGGCCTGCTGGCGATCCGCGCGTCGATCGCGGCCAAGGTCAACATCACCTACAAGCTGCTCTACAACGATGCAGTGGCCATGACCGGCGGCCAGCCGGTGGACGGCCCGCTGTCGGTGCCGCAGATTGCCGCGCAGGTGCATGCGGAAGGCACGTCGCGCATCGTCATCGTCACGGACGAGCCGGAGAAGTACAACGCCGCAATCAAGCTGCCGGAAGGCGTGACCGTGCACCACCGTGATCGCCTGGACGCCATCCAGCGCGAGCTGCGCGCCGTGGAAGGCACCAGCGTGCTGATCTACGACCAGACCTGCGCGACTGAAAAGCGCCGCCGCCGCAAGCGCGGCACGATGGCCGACCCGGCGCGCCGCGCGTTCATCAACGACGCGGTGTGCGAAGGCTGCGGCGATTGCTCGGTCAAGTCGAACTGTCTGTCGGTCGAACCGTTGGAAACGGAGCTAGGCACCAAGCGCAAGATCAACCAGTCGTCGTGCAACAAGGATTTCTCGTGCGTGAACGGCTTCTGCCCGAGCTTCGTGACGGCCGAAGGCGCGCAGGTGCGCAAGCCGGAATCGCGCGGCACGGCGATGGACGGCCTGCCGCTGCTGCCGCACCCGGACCTGCCCGAGATCCAGCGCGCATACGGCGTGCTGGTGACCGGCGTGGGCGGCACGGGCGTGGTGACCATCGGCGGCCTGCTCGGCATGGCCGCGCACCTCGAAGGCAAGGGCGTGACCGTGCTCGACATGGCGGGCCTGGCGCAAAAGGGCGGCGCGGTGCTCTCGCACGTGCAGATCGGCGAGCAGCCGGACAGCATCCACGCCACGCGCATCGCCATGGGCGAGGCGGACTTGGTGATCGGCTGCGATGCGATCGTCTCGGCGGCGGATGAAGTGCTGTCCAAGGTGCAGCACGGCCAGACGCGTGCCATCGTCAACAGCGCCGCCACGCCGACGGCCGACTTCATCAAGAACCCGAACTGGCGCTTCCCGGGCAGCTCGGCCGAGGCCGACATCCGCGCGGCCATCGGCGACGCCTGCGCGTTTGAAGATGCCAGCGCGCTGGCCGTGCGCCTGCTGGGCGACGCGATCTACACCAACCCGCTGGTGCTGGGCTTCGCGTGGCAGAAGGGCTGGATTCCGCTGACGCACGATGCGCTCATCCGCGCCATCGAGCTGAACGGCGTGTCGGTCGACAAGAACAAGACCGCGTTCGAGTGGGGCCGTCACCTCGCGCACGACCGCGATGCCGTGCTGAAGCTGGCCGGCGACGCGCCGCAAGTGAAGGCCGACGTGATCGCCCTGCCCTCGCTGGACACGCTGATCGCCCGCCGCGTCGATCTGCTGACCGCGTACCAGAACGCCGGCTATGCCGCCGAGTTCCGCGCCGTGGTCGAGCGCGTGCGCGCAGCAGAAACGGCCGTCGTTGGCGCCGGCCAGGCGCTGGCGCTCACGGAAGCCGTCGCCCGCAACCTGTCCAAGCTGATGGCGTACAAGGACGAATACGAAGTCGCCCGCCTGTACACCGACCCGGCCTTCCTCGACAAGCTGCGCGCGCAGTTCGAGGGCGAGCCCGGCCGCGACTACCAGCTCAACTTCTGGCTCGCGCCGCCGATGACGGCCAAGCGCGACGAGAAGGGGCACCTGGTCAAGCAGCGCTTCGGCCCGAACACGATGCGCATCTTCAAGCTGCTGGCCAAGCTCAAGGGCCTGCGCGGCACGGCGCTCGACGTGTTCGGCAAGACCGAGGAGCGCCGCACCGAGCGCGCGCTGATCGGCGAGTACCGTACGCTGGTGGATGAACTGGTCAAGGGGCTGTCGGCGCAGAAGCTGGCCCAGGCCGTGGAGCTGGCACGCCTGCCGGAAGACATCCGCGGCTTCGGCCACGTGAAGGACGCCAACCTGGCGGCCGCGCGCATCCGCTGGAACAAGCTGCTGACGCAGTGGCGCGATCCGGCGGCTGCACAACGCGCCGCATGATGTGTTGATGGTCGGGGAAGTGCAGTAAGGGAACCGGAGGCTTCGGCCTCCGGTTTGCCTTTGGGCAAACGCAAACGCGTTTGCCACGCCCGTGTCAGAATGCCCTTCTTGCAAGGAACCGCCGCCCCAAAAGGAGACGCCGATGTCCGCATCCGCCGCCGTTTTCGCCATCCTCGTTGCGCTTGGGCTTGGCGCAATGATTCCCGGCCCCAGCTTCGTGCTCGTCGCGCGCAACGCCATCGGTCTGTCCCGCAGCGATGGACTGGCTACCGCGCTCGGCATGGGTGCGGGCGGCATTTTCTTCGGCGGCCTCGCGCTGGCCGGGCTCTACACGCTGTTGCAGGCGGTCGAATGGCTCTATATCGGCCTCAAGATCGCTGGCGGTGCGTATCTCATTTTCATGGCTTCGAAAATCTGGCGCGGCGCCGATCTGCCGATCACCGTCGGCGACGCGCTTGCCACGCGATCCAGCAGTGCGCGCAAGTCATTCTGGATCGGCCTGACCACGCAGCTCAGCAACCCGAAGACGGCCATCTGGTACGGCAGTATCTTTGCTGCCTTGCTTCCGCAGCATCCGCCGCTCTGGTGCTATTTCGTGCTCCCGCCGCTTGTGTTCTTGGTCGAGTGCGGCTGGTACACAATCGTCGCGCTCTGTTTTTCGAGCCGAGGGCCGCGTGAGGTCTATCTGCGTGCGAAGAAATGGGTGGACCGGATTGCGGCCGGTGCCATTTCGATGCTTGGTTTGCGCTTGATTCTGACCGCTCCAAAAGCTGGCATTTGAAGCGGCGGGGCGGAACAACCCGTCGTGTTGGCCGCCGTCACTTGGCGTAACGGCGACAGATTATTCCGGCGCGACCATCTCCGCGTAGTCGTGCAGCGCGCCGAGGACGCGCTCGGCACGCGCATCGCCACGCTCAGCGGCCTCAGCGCCCAGCTGGTCGATGCGCTCCATGTACGCATCCATCGTCAGGTAACCATCACGCCCCTCGAACAGGCGCTCGGCGCGCAGTTGCTGCCACCGCTCGTGTTCGTCTTCGGAGAGCGTGTCGGGGAAGTTGCGCGCGCGGTAGTGGAAGAGCAGTTCGGGCAGGCGCGCATCGGCAAAGTCAGGATGCAGGTTTGCGAGCTGCTCGCCGGAGAGCGTGCGCAGTTCGTTGAGCGTGCGGCGGTCGTCGTTGCTGACGAAGCCGCCGTACAGGTTCTGGTCCACATCTTCGATCGGCTCCAGCTCGCGGGCGTAGACCTGGCGCCAGGTTTCACGCAGGTCGGGCGCACCTTGCGCGATGGCGGCGTGGCGCTCGATGGTCGCGAAGTCGATCCCCCAGCGCTCGGCTTGCGCGGGCTGCAGCGTCTTCAGGTTGCCGATCACGATGGGCGACTTGTTGATATGGATCGACTTGATCGGCAGGCGTGTGGTGCCCTCGGCCAGATCGGCGGTGCGCGTGAACATGCGCTCGCGGATGGTGGCGACGTCCATGTGGAACAGCTCGGACGGGTCGAAGGCCAGGTCCCACACGATCAACTCGTTCTTGTTGGTTGGGTGCCCGCCCAGCGGCCAGACCACGGCCATACAGCCACGGTCGACGCCATACATGCCGGAGATGTGGAGCAGCGGACGCGGCGCGGCGCCGATCTCCGCAATCACGCGGTCCTTCTTGCGCAGCGCGAAGCAGAAGTCGAACAGGCGCGGCTGCGCGTTGCGGATCAAGCGCGCCAGGCCGATGGTCGCGCGCACGTCGGACACCGCATCGTGCGCGGCTTCGTGCAGCAGGCCGTTGGCCTTGGACAGGTGCTCCAGCTTGAAGCTCGGGTTGCCCTCGTCGTTCACGGGCCACTCGATGCCTTCCGGGCGCAGCGCCCACGTGGTGCGCACCACGTCGAGCAGGTCCCACCGCCCGCAGTCGTTCTGCCACTCGCGCGCATACGGGTCGATCAGGTTGCGCCAGAACAGGTGGCGCGTGATCTCGTCGTCAAAGCGGATGGTGTTGTAACCGACGCCGATGGTGCCGGGCGTGCCCAGCTCGCGCTCGATGGCCTGCGCGAAGCGGTATTCCAGAATGCCTTGTTTCAGGCACTGCTGTGGCGTGATGCCGGTGATCAGGCACGAGGTCGGGTCGGGCAGCCAGTCGTTGGAGGGCTGGCAGAACAGCTCGACGGGCGCGCCGATCTCGTTGAGTTCGGCATCGGTGCGGATGCCCGCGAACTGCGCCGGGCGATCGCGGCGCGGCACGGCGCCGAAGGTTTCGTAGTCGTGCCAGAGGAAGGTGGGGGTGACGGGCAAGGGACGCTGCTCGCTGGAAAGCCAAAGGATGCCGGCATGCTAACAGCCCCGCCGGCCAGTCAATCAACCCGCCCGTCAATCGAGCAGGAAGTTGCGGTGCGCGCCGCCCAGCACCGGCACCTCAGCTTCCTCCTTGAGCTGCACGCCGGAGAGCTGCCGCCGCCACGCCTCGCGCATCAGGTACAGCAGCTTGTGTGCGGCCATCGGCGTGCTCAGGCCTTCGGGACGCACATTGGAGATGCAGTTGCGCGCGGCATCGGTCAGCCCGATCTTGGGTGCATAGGTGAAGTAGAGGCCGAGGCTGTCGGGCGAACTCAAGCCCGGACGCTCGCCGATGAGGATGACGGACATGCGCGCGCCCAGCCGCTCGCCCACCTCGTCGGCGACGGCCACGCGGCCTTGCTCGACCAGCACGATGGGCGCCATCGACCAGCCCTCGGCGCGGATGTCGTCGGTCAGCCGCGCGATGAGCGGCGCGGCGTGACGGTGTACCGCCAGCGCGGAGAGGCCGTCGGCCACCACGATGGCGACATCCACGCCGCCAGCCTGAGCGACATCGCGCAGTTGCTGCACGGAGGCCTCGACCAGACGGCGGCCGAGATCGGGGCGTTGCAGGTAGTGGTTGCGATCGTGCGCGGCACTGTGCAGCAACAACGATGCGATGCCCTGCTCCGCCAGTTGCGCACGCAGCGCAGCGTGATCGAACGGCAGGTGTACCGCGTCGCGCGCTTGTGCGTGCGCGGCCTGGAAGGCGAGCTGCGGCTGCGTTGGCAGGCTGACCCCGGCGCGCCCGAGTGCGATGCGGGCCGGCGTCAGTTGCCGCAATTGCTGCCACGGATTCGGCGTGGCGACGGTCGGTGTGTCGTCGCGTTCATCAGTCATCGCGGGCCTCATGCGAGTTGCGCCACGGCGCGGCGGAAGGTATCGGGCAGCGCATCGGCCAGCGCGATGCGGCCTTCGCCCTGCGTGGCAATGCCCATGCGGGCGAGCCAATCCTCGAACTCCGGCGCAGGCCGCAGGCCGAGCACGCGGCGCACGTACAACGCATCGTGGAACGACGTGGTCTGGTAGTTGAGCATCACGTCGTCGGAACCCGGGATGCCCATGATGAAGTTGATGCCCGCTGCGCCCAGCAGCGTGAGCAGCGTGTCCATGTCGTCCTGGTCGGCCTCGGCGTGGTTGGTGTAGCAGATGTCGCAGCCCATCGGCACGCCGAGCAGCTTGCCGCAGAAGTGGTCTTCCAGCCCTGCGCGGATGATCTGCTTGCTGTCGTACAGGTACTCCGGGCCGATGAAGCCGACGACCGTGTTGACGAGCAGGGGCTTGAACTGGCGCGCCACAGCGTAGGCGCGCGCCTCGCAGGTCTGCTGGTCGACGCCATGGTGCGCGTTGGCGGACAGCGCGCTGCCCTGGCCGGTTTCGAAATACATCACGTTGTCGCCCACCGTGCCGCGCTGCTGCGCGAGCGCCGCCTCGCGTGCCTCCTGCAGCAAGGCGAGGCTCACGCCAAAGCTGGCGTTGGCCGCCTCGGTGCCGGCGATCGACTGGAACACGAGGTCGACCGGCACGCCGCGGCGGATGGCCTCGATGGAAGTCGTCACGTGCGTCAGCACGCAAGCCTGCGTGGGGATGGCATAACGCTGGATGACCGCGTCGAGCATCTCCAGCAGGTTGCAGATGGCGGCCGTGCTGTCGGACACGGGGTTGATGCCGATCACCGCGTCGCCGCTGCCGTACATGAGCCCGTCGAGCAGGCTGGCGGCGATGCCGGCGGGGTCATCGGTCGGATGGTTCGGCTGCAGCCGCGTCGACATGCGCCCACGCAGGCCGATGGTGTTGCGAAAGCGCGTGACCACGCGAATCTTCTGCGCGACGAGGATCAGGTCCTGCACGCGCATCAGCTTGGATACCGCTGCGGCCATCTCGGGCGTGAGGCCCGGTGCGAGCGCGACCAGCACAGCTTCGTCCGCCGCGTCGCTCAGCAGCCAGTTGCGGAAGTCGCCGACGGTGAGGTGGCTGACGGGTGCAAACGCTGCTGCGTCGTGCGTATCGACGATCAGGCGCGTGACCTCGTCCGCCTCGTACGGGATGACGGCTTCGTTGAGGAAGTGCTTGAGCGGGATGTCGGCCAGCGCCATCTGCGCGGCCACGCGTTGGGCCGCGTTGTTGGCGGCCACGCCGGCCAGGGCGTCGCCAGAGCGGGCCGGGCTGGCTTTGGCCAGCACGTCTTTCAGGCTGTCGAAGCGGTAAACCTCACCGCCCAGGGTGTGCGAGAAACGGGTCATGTCGGGGCCCTCTCAGTGCAAACCGGCTTCCGCCTGCTGGATGGCGGCAAACTCTTCTTCGGGCGTGCCGGACACCAGGTGATGGCGGCTGACCAGCGCGAAGTACATGATCAGCACCGCATACACCGCCGCCGCGCCCACCACCACGCGCGGGTCCACCACAAAGCCGGCGACCAGCGCCACACAGGCCAGCACCAGCGCGATGCCCGATGTCACGATACCACCGGGCGTGCGGTACGGCCGCGCCATCTGGGGCCGGCGCACGCGCAGGGTGATGTGCGCGGCCATCATCAGCACGTAGGACAGCGTGGCCCCAAACACCGCCACCAGGATCAGCAGATCGCCCTGCCCCGTGAGCGACAGGCCAAAGCCGATGATGCCGGGCACCACCAGCGCCGCCACCGGCGCCTGGTTGCGGTTGGTACGCGACAGCCCGCGCGGCAGGTAGCCCGCGCGCGACAGCGCAAAGATCTGGCGCGAATACGCATAGATGATCGAGAAGAAGCTGGCGATGAGCCCCGCCAGGCCGACCAGGTTGACGCACTGGCTCATCCACGTCGGGCCGCCATGCGCGCGCTGCAGCGCTTGCACCAGCGGGTCGCCCGAGGCCATCAGCGCACGGGCGCCCGCGCCGCCGGGGCCGATCAGCAGGATCAGCAGCGCAAACACCAGCAGCACGCATACCGCCCCGATCAGCCCGCGCGGCAGGTCGCGCTGCGGGTTGCGCGTTTCCTCTGCCGCCAGCGGCACGCCTTCCACGGCCAGGAAGAACCAGATCGCATACGGGATCGCCGCCCAGACGCCGACATAGCCGAACGGCAGGACAACGTTGGCGCCCGCCGCCGACGTGGGGGCGATGTCAAACAGGTTCGCCCACTGGAACGACGGCACCATACCCACCAGGAACACCACCAGCGCCACCACCGCCACGGCCGTAATGCCGAACATCAGCTTGAGCGCCTCGCCCGCGCCCAGCACGTGCACGCCGATGAAGACCACGTAGAAGGCCAGATAGACGCGCCACCCGCCCACGCCGAACAGCGACTCGCAATACGCGCCGATAAAGCAGGCGATGGCGGCCGGCGCGATGGCGTATTCGATCAGGATGGCGGTGCCCGTGAGAAAGCCGCCCCACGGCCCGAACGCCGTGCGCGCAAAGCCGTAGCCGCCGCCAGCGGTGGGGATCATCGAGGCCAGCTCGGCCAGTGAGAGGCACATGCACAGGTACATCGCCGCCATCAGCAGCGTGGCGATGAACATGCCACCCCAGCCGCCTTGCGCGAGACCGAAGTTCCAGCCGGCGTAGTCGCCGGAGATCACGTAGGCGACGCCCAGGCCGACCAACAGCACCCAGCCGGCCGCGCCGCGCTTGAGTTGGCGTTGCTCGAAGTAGCGGGCGTCGACGCGTTCGAATTCGACGGCGGAGGCGGCGCCGGGGCCAGCGCTGGAGGGGGGCGTTTGTGTCGACATGTGATTTTTCTCGGTCTTAGAAATGACAATGCGAGAACAGGTCGCCCCGTTCTCGCATGCAACAACGCCCGGCGTGGCCGGGCCAGCCGGATCAGAAGAACCCGAGCGGCTGCGTGTCGTAGCTCACCAGCAGGTTCTTGGTCTGCTGGTAGTGGTCGAGCATCATCTTGTGGGTCTCGCGGCCCACGCCCGACTTCTTGTAGCCGCCAAACGCCGCGTGCGCCGGATACAGGTGGTAGCAGTTGGTCCACACGCGCCCGGCCTTGATGGCGCGGCCGACGCGGTAGGCGCGGTTGATGTCGCGCGTCCACAGGCCGGCGCCCAGGCCGTACTCGGTGTCGTTGGCGATCTGCAGCGCCTGCGCCTCGTCCTTGAAGGTCGTCACGGCGATCACCGGGCCGAAGATCTCTTCCTGGAACACGCGCATGCTGTTGTCGCCCTTGAGCAGCGTCGGCTTGATGTAGTAGCCCTTGGAAAGCTTGCCCGGCAGCACCTCGACGTCGCCGCCGACCAGGCATTCGGCGCCTTCTTCCTGCGCGATCTCCAGGTACGAGCGGATCTTGTAGAACTGCTGCTCCGAGGCCTGCGCGCCGACCATGGTGTCGGTGTCGAGCGGGTCGCCGCGCTTGATGGCGGCCACCTTGGCCATCACCACATCCATGAAGCGGCCGTAGATCGATTCCTGCACCAGCGCGCGCGACGGGCACGTGCACACCTCGCCCTGGTTGAAGAAGCCCAGCACCAGGCCTTCGGCCGCCTTCTCGATGAAGCTCGGCTCGGCGTGCATGATGTCTTCGAAGTAGATATTGGGCGACTTGCCGCCCAGCTCCACCGTCGACGGGATGATGTTCTCGGCCGCGCACTTCATGATGTGCGAGCCCACCGGCGTCGAACCCGTGAAGGCGATCTTGGCGATGCGCTTGCTGGTGGCCAGCGCCTCGCCGGCTTCCTTGCCGAAGCCGTGCACCACGTTGAGCACGCCCGGCGGCAGCAGGTCGCCAATCAGCTCCATCAGCACGTTGATGCCCAGCGGCGTCTGCTCGGCCGGCTTGAGCACGATGCAGTTGCCGGCGGCCAGCGCGGGCGCCAGCTTCCAGGCGGCCATCAGCAGCGGGAAGTTCCACGGGATGATCTGGCCCACGACGCCCAGCGGCTCGTGGATGTGATACGCGACGGTGTGCTCGTTGATCTCCGCCGCCGAGCCCTCCTGCGCGCGGATGCAACCGGCGAAGTAGCGGAAGTGATCGACCGCCAGTGGAATGTCGGCATTCAGCGTTTCGCGCACCGGCTTGCCGTTGTCCCAGGTCTCGGTCACGGCCAGCAGTTCGAGGTTCTGCTCGATGCGGTCGGCAATCTTGAGCAGGATCAGCGAGCGGTCCTGCACCGCGGTGCGGCCCCAGGCGTCCGCCGCTGCGTGGGCGGCGTCGAGCGCGCGGTCGATGTCCTCGGCGCTCGAGCGCGGGAACTCGGCAATGACCTCGCCCGTCACCGGCGTGGTGTTGGTGAAGTACTGGCCTTTGACCGGCTCCACGAACTGGCCGCCGATGAAGTTGCCGTAGCGCGACTTGAACGAAACGATGGCGCCGGGGGTGCCGGGATGGGCGTAACGCATGGTTGTCTCCTGATGTGATATGGGCGGCGCTAGCGTCCTGATTGCGCCGGCGTCCGGTGGGGCATTGCAAAGCCCGGGCCATGTCCGCGCGATGGACGGCAAACCACGTCGTGGCGCGCTTGGGCGGTCATCCCATCGTTGCGCTGGGTCAAGGGGGTGTGCCGGGGTTGGTACAGGACCCTGTGACACCTGTACCATTTCGGGACACCCGATCCGCCGACGAACGGTGGGCGAAGGAGACAAAGCCATGCTGCTGGACCACCGCATGTCGCAACACACCGGCCAGGTGCTGACGCTCGCGCAGCACGACGCGCCCGTGAGCGGCCCCGCCGCCGACCCCTCCATCGCCCGCTCCTGGCGGCGCTGCCTGCAGCAGCACCAGTTGGACCCCGCCCATGCCGGCGCACCGGCCGTGCTCGAAGCCGCCCGCCTGCGCGAACGCCGCGAGCGCCTGCAGCCGATGCTCAACATCGCCGGCAGCGAGCTCGCCAGCCTGCATCGCCAACTGGCCGGCGATGGCCATGTGGTGGTGCTGACCGACGCCGACGGCGTGATCCTCGACTGCATTGCCGACCACGCCGAGCGCGTGCTGTTCCAGCAAGCCGGCCTGTGGTCCGGCTCCGACTGGAGCGAGGCCAGCGAAGGCACCAATGGCATCGGCACCTGCGTGGTCGAGCAGCGGGCGCTCACCATCTTCCAGGACGAACACTTCCGCAGCCGGCACATCGACCTGTCGTGCTCCGCGAGCCCGGTGTTCGACCCGCACGGCAACCTGCTGGCGGTGCTGGACGTGTCATCCATCCCGCGCGAGCTGTCACGCCAGGGGCAGTTCCACACCACGGCGCTGGTCAACCTGTCGGCCAAGGTGATCGAGGGCGGCACCTTCCTGCAGCATTTCGCGCACGACTGGCTGCTGCGCTTCCACGCGCAGCCGGAATATGTCGGCCTGTTCAGCGAAGGGCTGCTGGCGGTGGGCGGCGACGGGCGCATCCACGCGGCCAACCAGAGCGCGCTGAACCTGCTGGGGGCATCGCGGCAGGCGCTGCTCGGGCAGCCGGTCGATGCGGTGTTCGATCTGTCGGCCGATGCCTTCCTGGCGCGCGCGACCGACGCCTCCGGCGTAGCCTGGCCGCTCACCACGCACCGGGGCCGCACGCTGTTCGGCCTGCTGCGTGCACCGCGTCCGCGCCCGGCGGCGAATACCTCGCTCACGTCCCAGCCAAGGCAGGCCACACCCGGCCTCTGTCTGCAAACCGACGGCCTGCGCACCGATTTCCACCGCGCCCTGCGCGTCTATGAACACGACGTACCGCTGTTGCTGCACGGCGAGACCGGCACCGGCAAGGAAGCGTTTGCCAAGGCGGTGCACCAAGCCAGCACGCGCGCCACGCAACCCTTCATCGCCATCAACTGCGCGGCGATCCCCGAGACGCTGATCGAGAGCGAGCTGTTCGGCTACCGCGGCGGCAGCTTCACCGGCGCGCGCCGCGAAGGCATGCGCGGCAAGCTGCAGCAGGCCGACGGCGGCACGCTGTTCCTCGACGAGATCGGTGACATGTCGCTGATGCTGCAAACCCGCCTGCTGCGCGTACTGGAAGAGCGCACCGTGGTGCCCATCGGCGGCGAGGCGCAGGCGGTGGATGTGCGCGTCATCAGCGCCAGCCACCGCGATCTGGAAGCGCGCGTGCATGAAGGCACGTTCCGCGAAGACCTGTACTACCGCCTGAACGGCCTGCAGATCACCCTGCCGCCGCTGCGCGAGCGTGCCGACAAGGCCGCGCTGCTCACACACGTGCTGGCCGAGGAAGCCCGCGGGCGGGCGATCCGCCTGGACGACGACGCGCGCGACACGCTGCTTGCCCAGCCCTGGCCCGGCAACGTGCGCCAGTTGCGCAACGTGCTGCGCACGCTGGTGGCGCTGTCCGACGACGACCGCATCCGCCTGTGCGACCTGCCGGCGCCGCTGCGCCCGGCTCCCGACGAGGCCACCGAACCCGCCACGCCGCTCGACCATGCCGAGAAGACCGCACTGCTCGCCGCACTGGCCGCACACCAGTGGCGCATGGCACCGGCCGCCGAGCAGCTGGGCATCAGCCGCAACACGCTGTATCGCAAGCTGCGCAAGCACGGCATCGCCCGCCCTGGCGGTTGACTCACGTCAACCCGGCGAGGCAGGCCATCGACAAGACTGGAGGCTCCTGTCCCCCGGAGACCCTGTCATGGCCCAGTCGATGAAAGCCGCCGTCGTCCACGCGTTTTGCGAACCCCTGCGCATTGAGGAAGTGCCCGTGCCGACACCCGGGCGCGGCCAGATCCTCGTCAAAGTCGAAGCCTCGGGGGTCTGCCATACCGACCTGCACGCCGCCGACGGCGACTGGCCCGTCAAGCCGCGCCTGCCCTTCATCCCCGGGCACGAAGGCGTCGGCTTCGTGGCGGCGGTGGGCGAAGGCGTGACGGCCGTCAAGGAAGGCGACCGCGTGGGCGTGCCCTGGCTCTACACCGCCTGCGGCCACTGCGAGCACTGCCTGAGCGGCTGGGAAACCCTCTGCCACGACCAGCAGAACACCGGCTACTCCGTCAACGGCGGCTATGCCGAATACGTGCTGGCCGATCCGAACTACGTCGGTCACCTGCCCGCGCAGGTCGGCTTTGAAGAGATCGCGCCCATCCTCTGCGCGGGCGTGACGGTCTACAAGGGCATCCGCATGACCGACACCCGGCCCGGGCAGTGGATCGCCATCTCGGGCATCGGCGGGCTGGGCCACGTGGCGGTGCAGTACGCGATCGCCATGGGGCTGCACGTGGTGGCGGTGGACGTAGCGCCCGAGAAGCTGGCGCTGGCGCGCGAGCTGGGCGCCAAGCTGGCCGTCGATGCGTCGCAGCAGGACCCGGCCGCCGTCATCCAGAAGGAGATCGGCGGCGTGCACGGCGTGCTGGTGACAGCCGTGTCGCGCAGCGCCTTTGCACAGGCGCTGGGCATGGTGCGGCGTGGCGGCACGATCTCGCTGAACGGCTTGCCGCCGGGGGATTTTCCGCTGCCGATCTTCTCGACCGTGCTCAACGGCATCACGGTGCGCGGCTCCATCGTCGGCACGCGGCGCGACCTGCAGGAATCGCTGGAGTTTGCCGCCGAGGGGCGGGTGCGCGCGCATATCCACCGCGACAAGCTCGACAACATCAACCAGGTCCTCGCCGATCTGAAAGCCGGCAAGGTCGACGGCCGCATCGTGCTGACGCTCTAGACACGCCCGCGCCTGGCGGTGCGGGTAAGCTGCGCACACACCACTCAATCGCCCCACCGCCATGCGCATCCTCTTCTTCAGCAGCCACCGTTACGACGAAGACAGCTTCCGCGCCGCCCAGTCGCGCGGTAACCGCGGCTTCGATCTCGTGTTCCAGCGCGCCCACCTGGATGCACAGACTGCACCGCTCGCGGCGGGCTTCGAGGTGGTCTGCCCATTCGTCAACGACAGCCTGAGCGCAGAGGTGCTGGCTGTGCTCGCGGCCGGTGGCACGCGCCTGATCGCGCTACGCTCGGCCGGCTTCAACCATGTCGACCTGGCGGCAGCGCAACGCTTGGGGCTGACGGTGGTGCGGGTGCCGGCCTACTCGCCACATGCTGTGGCCGAGCATGCGGTCGGCATGATCCTCACGCTCAACCGGCGCCTGCACCGCGCCTGCAACCGCACGCGGGAGGGGGATTTCTCGCTGGATGGCCTGCTGGGCTTCGACCTGGCTGGCAAGACCGTGGGCGTGGTCGGCACCGGGCAGATCGGGCAGGTGTTCGCGCGCATCATGGCCGGCTTCGGCTGCCGGCTGCTGGCGTTCGATCCGTTTCCGCAGGCATCGTTGGCGGCGCTGGGCGTCGCCTACGTGCCGCTGCCCGAGCTGCTGGCGCAGTCCGACGTCGTCAGCCTGCACTGCCCGCTCACGGCGGACACGCACCACCTGATCGATGCCGGCGCGCTGGCCAGCATGAAGACGGGCGCGATGCTCATCAACACCAGCCGCGGCGGCCTGGTCGACAGCCCGGCGCTCGTCGACGCGCTCAAGAGCGGCCAGCTCGGCCACCTGGGGCTGGACGTGTACGAGGAGGAAGCCGACCTCTTCTTCGAGGACCGCTCGGCCGACGTGCTGCAGGACGACGTGCTGGCGCGGCTGCTGAGCTTTCCCAACGTCATCGTCACCGCGCACCAGGCGTTCTTCACGCGCGAGGCATTGGCGGGCATCGCCGACACCACGCTCGCCAACGTGGCGGCGTGGGCGGCGGGCGCGCCCGTCAATGTGGTGAGCGCTTAGGCGGCCTTCGGCTTGGCGATCTCCGCCTCGCCTTCCTTCACGTAGATGGAGTTGCGCGGCTGGGCCAGCACGCGGCGCACCATCGGCTCGAAGAACGACAGCGGCAGGTTGTCGTAATCGGGCATGAAGGCGGCGGCGTCGTACTTGGCGCAGAACTCGGCGGTGCGCTCGAACAGGTCGGGCTGGCTGCGGTATTGCTCACGCAGGTTGCGGTCCAGGCCCAGGTGATGGAAGAAGTAGTAGCCCTGGAAGATGCCGTGCTTCTCGACCATCCACAGGTTCTCGGCGCTCACGAAGGGCTTGAGGATGGCGGCGGCGATGTCCGGGTGGTTGAAGCTGCCCAGCGTGTCGCCGACGTCGTGCAGCAGCGCGCAGACCACGTATTCCTCGTCGCGGCCGTCGCGGTGGGCGAGCGTGGCGGTCTGCAGGGAGTGCGCGAGGCGGTCGATCGGGAAGCCGCCGCAATCGCCGTCGAGCAGCTGCAAGTGCGCCAGCACGCGGTCGGGCAATGCGCGGGCAAACGGCATGAATTCGGCCGAGATGGCGGCCCAGTCTTCGCGCGTGCCGTGCTCCATGTGGGAGAAGGTGGCGCGCGGGGCGGTGTGGGTGGTCATTGGGGGTGTCTCCTTCGTCGCCTGAACGGATCGTCGGTGCCGCATCATCAGCGCGCGGCTTGGCGGCCATTCTGTGCCCGGGTCTTGCGCGCAGACTGTCAAGCGTTTGACAATGACCCGTCCGCCCTTCGCTGCATCCTGCCGCCATGCCTGCCGAAGCCTCGCCCGCCGTCCCAGCCGCTGTTTCCGCCACGCCCGCGCAACTCGCACAAGGCTGGCTGCGCGACGCACCGTCTGAGTTGCTGGCCGAGATCGCCCCGGCCACGCGCGTCATCACCTACCCGGATGGCGAATGCATCCACCCCCACGGCGGCCAGGCGCAGGGCATGTTTCTGATTGTGCGGGGCCGCGTGCGCATCAGCCGCACGACCGATGCCGGCAGCGAGCTCGTCTACGGCGTGCTACGCCCCGGCGAGTGGTTCGGCGAGATCGCCCTGATCGACGGCCGCGGCCGCACCCACAGCGCCCACGCGCAGGGGCCGACCACCCTCGTCCTGCTCGGCAGCGCCGCCTTTGCACGCGTGGTGGCCGCCTACCCGGCCGGCATGTGGGCGCTGATGCAGCAACTGTGCGAGCGCATTCGCCTGATCTTCGACGAGTTCGAGCACGCCAGCGAGATGCCCGCCGATGCGCGCCTGGCCCAGCGCCTGCTGCAGCTCGCGCGCGCCAGCGATGGCCGCACCGTCACCGCCAGTAATGAAGAGCTTGGCCGCATGCTCGCGCGTTCGCGTCAGACCATCTCCAAGTACCTGCAGGCGTGGCAGCGCGCGGGGTGGGTCCGCTGCCACTACCGTGCGGTGGAGATTGTCGATGCGACGGCGCTGCGGGGGCTGGTCGGCGGCGGATAGCCCGCCCCCTGCGACCGAGGGCTCACGCGCAACGGCACGCGCCGCTACAATGGGCCATGCTCGCCCGTGCCGCGCGCACCCGCCGCCACGTTGCGTAGCGCCCCACTGTTTCCATGACGCCCATCCTCACGCCGGATTCGCCCGAAGGCCGGCGCCTGGTCTTGCTGCTCGGCCTCGCGCAAACGGTCTCGTGGGGCACGCTGTACTTCACCTTCACGGTATTTCTGGCGCCGATGCACGACGCGCTCGGCTGGGCGCGACCGTTCCTGGCGGGCGGGTTCTCGCTGGGGCTGCTGGTGTGGGCGCTGTGCTCGTTCGGGGTGGGCCGCGCGCTGGACCGCTGGCCCGCGCGCCGGGTGATGGGCGCGGGCTCGGTGCTGGCGGCGGCAAGCCTGCTGGCGTGGTCGCGCGTCTCGGGTGAGACCGCCTTCCTGCTGCTATGGCTACCGATGGGCATCGCCATGGCGACCACGCTGTACGACCCGGCCTTCGTGGTGCTGCGCCAGACCTTTGGCGATGCCTACCAGCGCCCCATCGTCGGCCTTACGCTGATTGCCGGTTTTTCCAGCACGATCTGCATTCCGCTGGCGCACTTGGGCGTGGAGCACATCGGCTGGCGCCACACGCTGCAGGTATTCGCACTGCTGCACCTGCTGATCTGCCTGCCAGTCCATGCGCGGCTGCGCGTCCGCCCTCCGGCACACGTGCCGGGCCCGGCGGCCGACCCCACGGCGCCGGTGTCGGTGTCGGCCTCGGCGTGGCGCACGGCATTGCGCATGCCGGTGTTCTGGGCCGTGGTGCTGGCCTTCGTCGCCATCAGCCTGATCGCCACCGTGCTGGGGGCGCACCTGATTCCGCTGCTCGCCGAGAAAGGCGTGCCGACCGGCCGCCAGCTGGTGATTGCCGCGCTGATCGGTCCGGCCCAGGTGCTCGGCCGGCTGGCGATGATGCGCTTCCGCTTTGCGCACCCGGTGCGCATCGCTCCGTTCACCTACGCTGTCATGGCCGTGGCGCTGGCGGTGCTCGCGCTGTCGACCGGGCCGCTGTTGCTGGTGTTTGCGGTGGTGTACGGCGCGGCCAACGGCATCAACACCATGCTGCGCGCGATCGCCATGCCCGAGCTGATCTCGCGCGCGCAGTACGCCACGCTCAACGGCCTGATGATGACGCCCGTGCTGCTGGCCCAGGCCGGCGCACCGTGGCTGGGGGCCCTGCTGTGGAAAGCCACCGGCGGCTACGCGGCGGTAGAGTGGGCGATGGTGGCGGCGGCACTGGTGGCCCTGGCCGCCTTCACCTATGGCCTGCGCCAGGCACGCGCAAGCACCGCCATGCCGGGCACCCACCGCTCCGGAGTGACGCAAACATCATAGCGATCGCGTCGCATTCTCTGCAGATCCTTGCTGTTTGGAACCTTTGTTGACGCGATTGTGTCTTGAAACATGAGACGTGCTGTTTCATTCTCATGGGATAGGCGACCGCCGCGCTCCGCCCTGGGCGCGCTTCTTGCGGCACTGCTAACGGAGGACGTGTCGTGTCACAGGCTCAATCGGAAATCCCGCCCGCAACCCACGAACTGCCCTGGACGATCCACGAGATCGCCTACGGCAGCATCGACGTGGCGCGCGTGCGCGAGCACCGTACGTTGTTCTACCTGGTGGCCAGCGCCTCGTTCATTGAAAGCGGCTCCGACCTCTACGCCGGCAACCTCGCCCAGTACTACGCCGACCAGCCCGAAGCCGCCCACTGGCTGATCCACCACTGGGAGCGCGAAGAACTCCAGCACGGCCGCGCACTGCGCCACTATGTCGAGACCGTCTGGCCGGAGTTCGATTGGGAGCGCGGCTATGCCCGCTTCTTCGAGGAATACTCCGTCACCTGCTCGATCGACCAGTTCGAGCCCACGCAGGCGCTGGAAATGGTGGCGCGCTGCGTGGTCGAGATGGGCACCGCCACCTTCTACCGTGCCATCGCCCAGGCTGCCGCAGAGGCCAACGAGCCCGTGCTGCGCGACCTGGCCAGCCGCATCTCGACCGACGAGGTCCGGCATTACAAGCACTTCCTGCGCTTCTTCAACGAATGCAATGCACGCGAGGGCGTGGGCCGGGCGCGCGTGCTCAAGGCGCTGGCCTCACGCCTGCGCGAGATCAAGAACGAAGATTCGATGATTGCCCTGCGCAACGTGCTGCGCATCGAGCGCGGCCAGGAAGACGTGCCCGAGGCCGATGTGCGCGCGCTCAACTCGCGCGTGAGCACGCTGGTGCGCTCGCACCTGCCGATCGACATGGCCGCCAAGATGCTGATGCGACCGCTGCGCCTGCGGCCCGTGATTGAGCGCTCGATCCGTACGCCGCTGGTGGCCCTGGTGCGGCGCGTGGTGCTGCACTGATCCGATCCCCAGCTCGAACACCCCGCATCCGTCGCGAGCGCGCGAAAAGAAAGAGCCGCCTTTCTGGCGGCCCCTTAACTTGCTGCGAGTGCACGAGCCGGAGTCCAGTTCCCGCCGATGCCGGTTTGTACAGGTTTGCCAGAGCGGCGAGACAGATATCACCGGCCTCCAGACCGCTTACCGAATGCAAAGCGCTGCCGCTCCGCTCCGGAAAGGCCAAGGGCGGATGTGGCGCGGAAAGCCGCCTGCCCTGAAGATCCTCGCGCGTCACGGGCATGGTTTTGCGCTGACTTGCGTGGCGCAAACGCGCCGAAACCGCGCATCGGACTACGAAAAGTCCACCTTTCGGGACGCTGACCGGCCGATATAGTGGGTTGACCACCCGCCGGGGCGTGCCCGGCCGGGGTGTCTTCCGAGGTGTGTTCATGAGCTTCCGACTCGATCCGTTCGACCGCTACACGCAACCGATGTCTTCCCCCGCGCTGGACCTTGCGCCGCGCCCGCAGTGGCAAACCCAGGCAACCCCGGCGTCCAGCCAAACCGCCACGCCTGCCGCCAATCCGCCCGCGCAACCGGCCACGCAGCCGCCCAACACGCCGGCAGACCTGCTGAATGCAGGCAGTTCGCTCAAGACTGGCCAGGAGGTGCGCTCGGCCAATGGCCAGTACGCCCTGGCGATGCAGGACGACGGCAATCTTGTGCTGCGCGATCTCGCCAACAACAAGGTGCTGTGGGCGTCCAACACGGCGGGCCGCGGTGCACAGAGCGCCACCATGCAGCCCGACGGCAACCTGGTCGTCGGCAAGGACGGCGGACCGGCGATCTGGTCGACCAACACGGGCGACAAGCCCGGCTCATTCCTGAAGCTGCAGGACGACGGCAACCTGGTCGTCTACACCCCCGACGTGACCGACAAGCCGCTGCCCGACGGCAGCCAGCGCGCACCGGCCGCGAGCTGGAGTTCGAGCACGAATGCGCTTGCCGTGGGCGCCCCGGACAAGACTGGCACGACCGACCCGGCCGGCGGCGCGTTGAAGCTGCCCGATGCGCCCCCCACGGTCGGCCTGTACAAGCCGGGCCTGCCGCCGGTGGGCGAGCAGCAGGTCGACGGCAAGCCCGTGCTCGACGACACGCGCCAGGGCCTGGCCAAGCAGCAGACCGATCTGCTGGACGCGATCAAGACGGAACCCGACCCAGCCAAGAAAGACAAGCTCACGCAGCAGCTTGCCGGCACGCTCTACCAGGAAATGGAATACGCCGGCATGCAGCAGGCCACCCCGGACGCCGACAAGCTGGCCGACTCCGTGCGCGCGCACACGGCCAACGCACAGGACCCGGACTTCAAGGGCGCGCTCGACAAGGCGCTCACCAGCTACAGGACCGACGTGTCGGCCCAGGGACGCACGGCTGACCAGATCGGCCAGATCGACACGGCCGCCGCCGCCGGCGACTGGGCCAAGGTGAAGGACCTGACCCAGCAGCAGCTCGTGGCGGCGGTCGGCCAGGACCAGGGCTCGGCCGCGATGGGCGACCTCTCGGCGCGCGGCGGGGTCTACCTGACCTACGCGGGCGGCGATCCGAAGTTTGTCCAGGCGGTGCAGGCCGGCATCCAGGATGCCCAGAAGCAGGTACTGATCGAGCAGCCGATCAAAGCCGTGCAGGACGCCTACAACAACGGCGCCGACCCGATCAAGGCGATGAAGACGCTTGATGAGATGACCGATCCGCAGACCATGATGCCGGGCCAGGTCGGGCAGATCATGTCGGACCCGCGCATCCAGTCGCTCGTCAAGGACGCGCTGGGCAAGCTCGACTGGAACAACCCGAAGTCCAACGGCGCACTCTATCGCCTGTCAGGCGCCGTGCAGCACGCGATCGAGAGCGACCAGGGGCACCCCGGCATCGGCAAGCAGGCCGCCGACCAGATTGCCGATATGGTGCTCGGGCAGGCCGACAAGATCAACGCCTCGCAGCGGATGCAGGGCGATCCGACCAAGCTGTTCGGCGTGCTCTCGCTGGACACGGCGCATGGCAACGTGGGGCTGGCGCTGGCGATGGCCGCACGCGCCGGTGCAACCAACCGCCCTGACCTGCAGAAACAGGCCGTCGACGCCGTACGCGAGGGGCTGTCGGGCTATGGCCAGGGGGTGAAGGACCTGAACGACAAGACCGTCGCCGACGCCGAATTCCTCGGCGATCCGCTCAAGAACTACGGGGGTCTGAGCTCGCCCGAGAAGCAGCAGGAGTACATCGCCAAGCTGCTCAAGGAAAACCCCGCTGACGCGAAGAAGCTCAACGACGACGGCCTGCAGGAGGTGCAGGAGCAAACCCGCTTCAATGCCATGAAGATGGCGGTGGCGGCCTACTCGCCCGAACTCAACGGCGTGGCCGGCTTCAACCAGGACGGCAAGACCGACGTGCCGGGCACGGGGCTGAAGGTGAAGAGCGTGGTGCAGTCGCTGGGCGACGTGCCGGCATTCCAGAGCGCGCACGATGCCCCCGGCGCCACCACGGACAACACGAAGCCCACCAACACGCTCTGGCTGATGCGCTCGGCGCGCAACATGACCTACCAGACCGCCAGGGCGCTGACGGGCAAGACGGAGTTCAACCCCGTGATCGAGCGCGGCAACAAGGCGCTCAGTTCGGCGCTCTTCATGAGCAACGCGGTGTTCTGCGGCGGTAACTGGACGGATGGGGTCCGCAGCTACAACTTCCTGGAGAACGGCACCTACGCGCTGGAGCACGGCATCGTCGGCACAACGCACGGGTTAACGGCGCTGCTGCCCGAATCCGCTGCCCGGCCGGGGTCGGACCAAACGTTTCTGGCCAAAAAGCTCGATGGCCTGCAAAAGGGCCTCGACGCGTCGGACAGCGCCCGCGCCAAGGTGTTCAAGACCCTGGGCGGCGCGGCCCTGCGCGACACCATGGATGTCGCCTACGTCGGCATCGACCTGGCCAACACTGGGGACGCGATCTTCCACGAGCAGGGGCCGGGGCAACCTGAGCACGCCGTCGGCATGGCGCTCAGCGTCGCCGGTGATGCCGCCTTCCTGACCGATGCCGCCATGAGCACGCTCGCAGGGGCTGGCGTCATCGACGGCGGGGCGACCTTCCTCGGCGTCGGCATGGGCGCGGTGGGCTGGACCGGCGTGGGCGCGGTGCTGATGCTGGCCGGCGCCGGCATCTACACGATCGGCACCGCAGAGAGCCATTCCCACAAGTTCGACGGCACCAACACGCAATGGCTCAAGGCGATGGGCGTGCATGATGACGTGGCCGACCAGCTCGGCAAGCACTCGCTCACGTTCGGCTCGCAAGCGCCTTCGGCCGGCCCCTCGCTCACCGACTACTTCCAGTACGGCAACAAGACCGAAGCGGACATGGTGCAGTGGCTCAACACGCTCACACCGGACCAGGCCGACCACTTCGCGACCGCGCTCAAGGACGCGCACAACCAATGGGGCGACACCTCCACGCAGCAGAAGGTGGCCGACATGAACCAGTACCTGTCGGACAACGGCATCAAGCCGCCGTTTGATCTGCCCGCAAACGTCAAGCCGGACGAGCTGAACCCGCTGACGCCCTACCGCTGGGAGTACAAGTACGCCGTCACGCCGTTCTGAGGCTGGGCCGGCCATGCGCCTGCGGGCGCTCGGCCGGCCTCACTTGCCGCAGTTCAGCTCCACCCGCTGCGGCACCGGTTTGGCCGCATTGCCCGCACCCAGGTCGATGCGCCAGTCGGTGCCGTGGGCACCGCCCACCTCGCGGCCGTCCATCGTGGCGCGGCACCCGCCGGCATTGGCAAAGCGGACAAACGGGCGCGTATAGCCGGTCACGTCCACCGACAGCGTGCGGCCGTCGGCGCTGCGGCGCCAGTTGGACAGGCGACCATTGGCCTCACGCACGTAGGGCAGCGCCTCCGTCTGCCCACCTTGCCCGCCCTCCATCGCAAAACGCGCCGAGCCGCTCGCCAAGTGGATGTACGTGCCGCCTGCCGCCGGCGCATAACCTGCCACGTCGCGCGCATCGGCCAGGCGCGGTGCGCCAGTGCCGGGCCAGCGCACCGTGCGCAGGTCGCCGGTGCCGCGCACCACCCAGGCATCACCATCGCGCGCGACGGCGAAGTTGCGGAAATCCAGCACCTTGCGGATGTAGTCCGACGCGTAGATCGGCATGACCGGCTGCGCGAGTGCCCAGTCATACACCTGCCGCAGGGCATTGAGCGAGGCGAGCTTGGTGCCCGAATACATGTGGTAGTAGATGTTGATCGGCTTGAAGCGATACGGCTTGTCGGTCAGCTCGAAGGTCTCGATCACCCGCGCGAAGCCGTAATACGGGCCATGCCACAGGTTGGTGTAGATGTTCTCGTTCTGGTCGGGCGCGAACACCTGATACAGGCCGTGGCCCTTGTCCACGCCCAGCGGCGCCACGGCGGTCCAGCTCGGGTTGGAGCGCGTGATGTAGGTGTCGCCGCCGTTCATGTTGAAGACGCCGGCCTCGTCGGTCTTCTGCACGGCAATCGGCGGGACCTGCCCGTTGCCGCTCCACAGCAGCACCCGCACGGGCTTGCCGGGCGGCGCCAGCTTGGTGTTGATGTACTGGATGGACCCGCCGATCTCGCGGTCAAAGCTGAAGCGGTAGTTCGGGATGTCGAGCGCGAAGGCGTCTTCGATGTCGGACGTGGCCTTGTACGGCGGCTCGGGCGGATGCGTGGTGCGCAGCCAGTCGAACGGGTGCGAGAAGGTGTGGCTCGCCACCTCCACATACGGCTGCGCAAAGATGGTGCGCGCGATCGGCTCCAGCTGCGGCGTGAGCTTGGGGTACATGCCGTCGGCCGCCACCTCGCCTTCGATGATCGACACCGTGGTGGGTACCTTGTAGCGCTCCCAGATCTCGCGCAGCAGGGCCTGGCCGGAGAACTCGCCGGGCGGGAACTCGGTGCGCGAGGCAAAGCCGTCGCCGTCGATATGCACGGTCAGCAGGCGGCGGCCGTTCTCGGTGGTGGTGTCGGGCACCGGCATGGCGGGCAGCGCCAGCGCGCGGCGCAGGAAGTCCAGCGGCTGGATCACCCAGCGCGCCTGGTCGACGTCCTGCATGCGGAACACGCCAAACGGCTGCAGCACGTAGCCGCCCCACGGCGTGATGGCCGCCGCGTCCACCGTGTAGCTGCCCGCCGACAGCCGCAGCAGCGATTGCGCGCCCGGCACGCTCGGGTCCACCTGCACGCCCACGGCGAGGCGCCGGTCGGGGTGCGGCTGCAGCTCGAAGCCGACCATCGGGTCACGCGAGACGATGGACAGCGGCCCCGACGGCGTGCCAGGCACGGTCTTCAGGCCCAGCGTGCGCGCCATCGACGCGTCCATGGTCATGCCGAACTGGTTGAACATCGCCACGCGCACACCCGCGCCCACGGTGCGCTTGAGCCAGGCCGCCCAGGCGGCCGAGTGCGGCGCGTTGGCATCGAACCACGTCACAACCCCGGCGTAGCGGTCGGGCGTGACGGTGGGCAGCGGCTGGTAGGCGTCGGCAAAGTCGGTGCGGTAGCCGAGATAGTTGAGCGGCATGGACAAGTACAGCACCGCCAGCGTGGTGTTGGTGCTGGTGCCAGGCTCCTGCGGCTCGACCAGCAGGATGCGCCGCGGCATCACCTCCAGGCGGCCGATGCCGATCATGTCGGCGCCGGGCGTGGTGGCGTAGCTGGTGACGCCAGCCGCACGCGCGACATTGGCGGTGTCGCGCAGGCAGGTGCGGCTGTAGGTGGCGCAGTAGTCGAGTGCGATGGCGGGCAGGTGGTACTGCTCGCCGAGCTTGCGCAGGGTGGCGATGCGCGCGGTGCGGTCGGCGTCGGACACCTCCTGCAGCGCGTCCTCGCCGGTGCGTTCGCGCACCAGCCCGGGGGTCACCACGCCGGAGAGTTGCGGCGCGAGCGTGTCGAGCCAGGCGGTGCCGCCGGCCAGCAGCTTGGCCTCGGGCGCCCGGGCGTGCAGTGCCTGCACCAGGGCGGCCACGGCGTTGCCGGCGTCGGGCGCGCTGCGCTGCAATGCGTCCAGCCCGTCGAGCAGGAACCCCTTGTAGCCCTGCGCCAGGAGCGGCGCGAACAGGCGCTCGATCACGCCGCCCGGCCAGTCGGCGCCGCGCATGGCGTCCTGCTGCAAGGACAGGTCCACCCGTGCCAGCCACAGCGTGGGCGACGCGCGCAGGCCCTCGAAGCTGTCGACGCGCGCCGGGTCCAGTACCACCCAGTCGAAGGCCTGCAATTCGGGCACCGGCACATTGCCGCCGTAGTACACCGCGATCTGCGGGGCGGGTTGGCCGATGGGTTCGGCCGCCCGCAGTGCCGGGCACGCCAACACCGCCGCCGCACCCAGCCACGCCATCCAATGCCACTGCCGCCGCTTACCTGCCGGCCACCTTTGCTGCATCCTGCACCCCGACCAGAAACACCATCTGATAATTTTTGAGCATTCTGTCGGATGCCGGGCGGATTGCAAACTGTTTGCGCAAACAGACGCAGCGGTGGCGGATCAGAAGGCCGACTTCACCACCCCGCCATCCACCCGCAGCGCCGCCCCCGTGGTGGCCGCCGACAACGGGCTGGCGACGTAGGCGACCAGGCTGGCCACCTCCTGCGGTGTGGCAAAGCGCTTGATGAGCGAGGTCGGCCGCGCGGTCTCGAAGAAGGTCTTCTCGAACGCCTCGAAGCGCTGCCCGCCGGAGAGCTTGCCGACGAATTCGTCCACCCCCTCGGAGTGCGTCGGGCCGGGCAGCACCGCATTCACGGTGACAGCGGTGCCGGCGCACAGCTCGGCCAGCCCGCGCGAGAGGCCCAGCAGCGCCGTCTTCGTCACACCGTAGTGGATCATCTCGGCCGGGATCTGCACGCCGCTCTCGCTGCTGATGAAGATGACGCGGCCCCAGTTCTGCGCGCGCATGCCAGGCAAGTAGGCGCGCGCGAGGCGCACGCCGCTCATCACGTTCACGTTGAAGAAGCGCAGCCACTCGGCATCGTCGATGGCCTCGAACGGCTTGGGGTCGAAGATGCCGAGGTTGTTGACGAGGATGTCGACGGCGGGCACGCGCGCCACCAGCGCGGCGGCCTGGGCGGGGTCGGCGAGGTCGCCGGCAAAGGCCTCGACGTGGGCGTCGGGCACCTCGGCCAGCAGGCGCGCAACGGCGTCGGCCACCGAGGCATCGGTGCGGCCGTTGAGGATGACGCGCGCGCCCTCGGCGGCCAACGCAACCGCGATGGCATGGCCAATGCCCTTGGTGGAACCGGTCACAAGTGCACGCCTGTTCTGAAGGTGGAGGTCCATGGTGTTGAAGTCGGGAATATGGCGTAGGGATAACGCGAAAATCGCGGCGGGTGATTCAGACATGATACGAACCACCCCACCTTCGCGCTGCCGCAATCGTTTTAGCGCGGTTTTCCACGCGGTTTGGCGCACCGGCTCGGTAACGCCCCCGGCTTGACGGCCCAGGCAAGCGACGATTAGCCTGCATGTCAGAAGCTTGCACTTCGCTTACGGGAGCGAAGGCGGCTCGCACAAAACCGGATCACCGGTCGAACGGGGAGCACCACCATGAATACCGACGTACAAACACCACCCGAGGCCACCGCCACCAGCGAAGGCCCGTATCAGCTCGACACCATGGATCGCGACACCAACGTCGGCCGGCTCGTCCACCGGGTCCGGCATGCCTTGGTGACGCATATCGATGGCGCGCTGGCGTCGCTGGACTTGACCGCTGCGCAGTGGATGGTGGTCATCTACCTGGCCGAAGACCTGGCCACCACGCCGGCCGAGCTATCGCGCCTGCTGCACTACGATCCGGGCGCGATGACGCGGCTGATCGACCGGCTGGAGAAGAAGAACATCGTCAAGCGCGCCCCCAGCGATGCGGACCGGCGCTCGGTGGTGGTCACGCTCACCGACCAGGGCCGCGCGCTGTATCCGGAGATCCGGCCGCTGATCGTCGACGTGCTGAACCACCTGCTGCGCGGGTTCTCGCAGGCCGAGGTCAAGCAGCTGGAGAACCTGCTGCTGCGCGTGCTGCACAACGCGTAAGCGCTGTACGGCACGGCGATCGGCGGTCAGTGGACGGCGCTGTCTGCGCTGTCCGTCGTCCGCAGCGCATCGCGGTGTGCGCGCAGGCTGGCGAGCGCGGCGGGTGCATCGGCAGGGATGGTGCTGGCCTGCGCCAGCGCGGTTTCCAGCGCGCGCGCCTCACCGGCAATGACGGCTTGCTCCACCGTCAGCGCCGCGCCCTTGATACGGTGCGCGACATAGCGCGCCGCCGCCGGGTCACCCGCGTCCAGCGCGTGGGCCAGGCTTTCCAGATCGTCGTCGAGCGAGTCGAAGTAGATCGACCACAAGTCGCGGTCTTCGCCGGCCGGCGCGGGGGTGGGCGCAGCGGCTGCTCTCCCGGTATCGCACCACAGCTCGATCATCTCGCGCAGGTTGTCCAGGCGGATGGGCTTGGTGAGCATGCCGTCCATGCCGCTGTCCATCACACGCTGCTGGTGCGCCTCGTCGGTAGCCGCCGAGATGGCGAGGATGGGGGTATGCGCACCCGCCTCCGCCTCGCGCGCGCGGATGCGCTCGGCCACCGTGTAGCCGTCGATATCGGGCAGGTGGCAGTCCATCAGGATCAGGTGGAACGGCTGCGCGGCGGATTTCTCCAGCGCCTGCCGGCCATCGGCGGCGAGCTCGGCGTCGCAGTTCAGCAGGTGCAGCTGCTGCTCGAGCACCATCAGGTTGGTCGGGTGGTCGTCCACCACCAGCACGCGCGGGCGCGGCTGGATCGCCCCGGCCAGCATGTCCTGCGGCGCAAGCGTACTGGTCACCCCGGCGGGCTCCGGCGCGAGGGTCACGGCACGCTCGGGCGCCGGATGCGCCACCACCGCCTGTGCCGCGTCGACCGGCGCCACCTCGGCCGGAATGCGCACGGTGAAGACCGTGCCCACGCCCGGCGTGCTCTGCAGCTCGATCTTGCCGCGCATCAGCCGCACCGGCTCGCGTGAGATGGTCAGGCCCAGCCCGGTGCCGCCAAAGCGTCGCGTGGTGCTCGAATCGGCCTGTTGGAAGGCCTCGAAGATGCCGCGCTGATCCTGCGGCGCGATGCCGATGCCGGTGTCCGCCACGTCGATGACGAGGGTGCCCGGGCCGTCTGCCTTGGCGGCGGACGCGTAGGCCAGGCGCACCGTCACGCCGCCCTGCTCGGTGAACTTCACGGCGTTCGAGAGCAGGTTCAGCAGGATCTGCCGCGTGCGTGTCGGGTCGATGCGAAGGCACAGCGATGGGTCGATGCCGGTCATGAGCGACAGCGTCAGCCCCTTGCGCTCGGCGCGCCAGCGCACCACGTCCAGCGCTTCATTGGCCCACGGCACGAGATGCGTGGGCAGCCGCTCCAGCTCGACGCGCTTGGCCTCCAGCTTGGAGATGTCGAGCACGTCGTCCAGCAGCACCAGCAGCGTCTGCGAGGCGGTGGTGGCCACATGCGCCAGGCGCTGCTGCTTGTCGTCCATGGGCGTGCGCTGCAGCAGCTCGACCGAGGAGAGGATGGCGTTCATCGGCGTGCGGATCTCGTGGCTCATCACGGCCAGGAAGCGGACCTTGTCGCGCTCGCTGCGCTCGGCACGGCGGCGCTGCACCCAGGCGCGCCAGGTCATGAACAGGATGCCCGTGATGCCCAGCGCCATGATCATCAGCTCGCGCGAGCGGTAGCGCAGGATCGAGCGGTACGACGGCGCGCCGTAGTCCACGCGCTCCAGCCACTCGTCGAGCTGGTCGCCGACGTGTCGATCTCGCACGGAACGTCTTTGATGGAGCCGGTGAAATTGATGGTGCCGGTGGTGGGCGTCTGGGCCTGGGCAAAGCCCGCAGCCGCGAGGCCGAGCACCAGCGCGGCAGCGCGTCCTGCTTGAGAGGGAAGGGCCTTCATTGGTGCGTTCTCCTATTGACAGGGGGGAGCACCAATTCTAGGCACGGGCAGCACTAATCACATATTCAATAACTTTATTGTCTGCTGTGAATAACTTCGAATCGACAGCCTCAGCGCCCTGCTACGGCGCCTCGATCGCTGCTTCGTCGCGCCCGCGCTAGCTTTCCTGTTGTTCAAGGGCGTGGCGGTCAGCCTGAGAGTCGGCGGCCCAGTCAGAGCGTGGATAGGTCGAGCCGCGCGGCCACGTGGTCGATAAAGGCCCGCACGCGCGTCGGCGTGCGCCCCGCCGGCCACACGAGCTGCAACGGCACCGGCGGCGGCTCATGTTCGGCCAGCACAATCTCCAGCGCGCCGGATTCAACCCACGGCCGCACCTGCCACAGCGGCGCCCGTGCAATACCGAGGCCGTTGACCGCAGCCCGGTTGCAGGCCTCCGCGCTGGGCGAGCGAAAGCGGCCGCGCACCGTCACGCGCCGCGCCTCGCCAAAGGTCCAGGTTTCGTGCCCCGCTTCGGCGCGGATCAGGCAGGTGTGCCCGGACAAGTCTTCAGGACACCCGGGTCGCCCCTGCGCCGCAAAGTAGTGCGGGGCCCCGACCACCACGCGCCGCAGCGCGCCGAGCGCGCGCATCCGCAGCCCCGAGTCCGGCAAGGCTCCGAGCCGCACCGCCACGTCGATGCGCCCATCGGCCAGGTCGGCGCGGGTGTCGGAGAGCAGCAGTTCGGTCTGCAACTGCGTGTGCGTCTGCAAAAAATCCGCCAGCAGCGGCACCACATAGGCCGGGCCAAACAGCGTGGGCGCAGCAATGCGCAAGGTGCCGCGCATGTGCACGGTCTGCTCGGCGATGTGGTCATGGGCGCGGCGCAACTGCTCGACGGCAGGACGCACGCGGGCGGCAAAGGCCAGGCCCGCTTCGGTCGGGTGCGCCTGGCGCGTGGTCCGCGCGATCAATTGCACGTTTACCTCGCGCTCCAGGCTCGCCAGCGCACGGCTGACCGCCTGCAGCGAGCGCCCTAGCGCACGCGCGGCGGCGGTCAGGCTGCCGTGGTCCACCACGGCCAGCAGCACGGCGTAGTCATCGAGCGAGGGCATCGGATTCTGTCGGCAAGCGGGAGAGTGTCTGTCGGCCCCCGCAGCTAGGCGGGGCACACGGGCGCCCGTACATTCTAGCCATCACATTCAAGGAGCCCATCATGACCGCCAGGACACTCACTGCCTCTGCGCCCCTTCATCCGCTGCGTTACGGCGCCTCCATCACCCTGGCCGACGCCGGCCGCATCGCCGACGCCGCCCGCCGGGAAGCCGAACGCCAGGGCTGGCCGATGGTGATTGCGGTAGTCGATGCTGCCGGCCATCTGGTGCTGCAGCAGCGCATGGACCAGGCCCAGCTCGGCAGCATCGAGGTCGCGCGGCAGAAGGCGGAGACGGCGGTGCGCTTCCGCCGTCCGAGCAAGGTGTTCGAAGACGCGCTGTCGCAGGGCGGGCTGCATCTGCGCTTGCTCGGCATGACCAACCTGACGCCGCTCGATGGCGGCCTGCCGCTGGTACGCGACGGCGCGGTCATCGGCGCCATCGGCGTGTCGGGGATGCAGTCGACGCAGGATGCGCAGGTGGCGCAGGCCGGCGCCGGCGCGCTGTGAGCGGGCCGGTCGCCTACTTGTTGACCCAGCCGCGCCGCACGAACGGCGCCAGCACCAGCGCGTGCACCGCCAACGCAAGCCGGTGCAGCGGCTCGGCCGCCGCCTGCGCCAGCGGCCGGTTGCACAGCCACGCGCAGGCCGCCGACACCGCCGCCGCGCCCACCATGTCGAACGGATAGTGCACGCCTACATAGATGCGCGCCCACGCCATCGGCACCCCCAGCAGGGCGAGCACCGCGCCCGCGCGGCGCAGGCGCGGATGCAGCAGCAGGCTGAAGGCGACCGACCACAGCAGCGTCAGGTGGTCGCTCGGGAAGGATGAATCGGGCGCGTGCTCGATCAGCGTGTGCCCGAGGCCGATCACGAACGGGCGCGGATGGTCCCACGCCAGGCCAAAGCCGGCGCTGACCAGCAGCGCCGCAACGGCGGTCACGCCGGCCTGCAGTGCGTGCCGGCGCGTCGGCGGCTCGCCCCACAGCCAAGCAGCCACCAGCGTGGCCGGCACCAGCCAGATCGCATATTCGGCAAAGAACGTCGCCAGCCAGACCATGCCGGCAGGCGGCTGGGCTGGCGCGTTGAGCCACAGAAACAGGGTGTGATTGAGGGTTTCCATATCAATACAGGCAAGCGCCCGGGGCGCGGGCACGGTGGTTCGGCCAATGGTCAAGGCTCGATGGGCCAATCAACGGGGGAATGCCGTTTGTCCGGCAGGCGCCGCAGTCGTTCCCGCGCCCGTCAGGTTGGCCAGGCGTTGTCCGCAGCGTACGCCGCCAGACTTAGCGCTCGCACAGCCGCGTCACACCGCCATGCGTGACGGGGCCGCCGCCCGGTTGAACACCGCACGATCGGCCTTTGCTGACGTTCCTGCCATGCCTATGATGAAGGCGCACAGACAATCGACCCGGCACCGAGACCACCGCCGCACCAAGGCGGGGCCAAGCTCACAGACCGGGCAAATGCAATCTTTCCCGGGGGTGGGAGATGGAAAGCTTTCTGATCCAGCGGGCCACACGCCAGCAGGCCGTGTGCGCCGGGGCAATCGCGTTGTCGATCCTGCTGATCCTGGCCTTTGCCGCGCCGCAGGCGGCCGTACCGCTGCCAGCCATCGGCCCGTTCATGCCGATGTGCGCGCTCACCGTGTTTACCACCGCGGGCATTGCCGCCTTCCTGCTGGGGGCGCAGTTCACCGTCACGCGGCAGCCTGTGCTGGGCGCGCTGGGCGGCGCCTATGCCTTCACCGCGCTGGCGGTGGCGCTGCAGCTGCTGATGTTTCCTGGCGTCTTCAGCCCGACCGGCCTGTTCGGTGCCCGCCCCGCCAGCGCCGGCTGGATGTGGGTGTTCTGGCACGGCGGCTTCCCGCTCTTCGTGAGCCTGGCCGTGCTGGCGCGCGATCGTTTCGGGCGCCAGCCGATCGATGCCGCGCACATCACCCGCTGGACCTGGCTGCTGGTTGGCGGGCCGGCGCTGGTGGCCGCGCTGCTGTGCGGCATCGTCGTCAGCGTGGACTTGCCGCCCGCACTGGGCGCGGCCAACGGCGCGGACGGCGCCAGCGTGCTGAGCGGCCACCCAGTCGCGCTGATCCTGTGGGCGCTCAATGCCATCGCCCTGCTGCTGGTACTGGCCACCGGGCGGCTGCGCTCGGTGCTGGACCTGTGGCTGGCGATCGCCGCGCTGGCGTGCTTTACCGACACCAGCCTGAACCTGCTGAGTTCGGACCGCTTTACCGTCGGCTGGTACGTGGCACGCATCTTCAGCATGTTCGCGCCGGGCGTGCTGGTGTGCGTGCTGGTGTGGGAGGTGACGGCGCTGTATCGGCGGCTGTTCGAGGCGCATGTGTCGCTGCGGCAGACCTCGATGCACGACGCGCTTACCGGCATCTACAACCGCACCTACTTCAACGAGCAGATCCCGAAGATGCTGGGCGCGGCGCGGCGCGGTCGTGCGCCGCTGTCGCTGGTCATGATCGACGTCGACCACTTCAAGCGCTACAACGACGCCTACGGCCACCTCAAGGGCGATGGCTGCCTGGCGGCCGTGGCCGAGGCACTGGCGGGCGTGATCCGGCGCCAGGACGATTTCATCGCGCGCTACGGCGGCGAGGAATTCGTGGTGGTGCTGCCGGGCACGACTGCACGCGAGGCCCTGCTGATTGCCGAACGCGCACGCGAAGCCGTGCTGTACCTGCGCATCGAGGCGCCCACGCCGTCGCGCTTCGTGACGGTCAGCGCCGGCTGCGCCACCACCGCGCCGGGCGCACCGACGACCCTCGAGGCGCTGGTCGAAGCCGCCGATGCGGCGCTCTACCAGGCCAAAGCCGCCGGTCGCAATCTGGTTGTGCCGGCGGAGGAAGTCTGCGCCGTGCGGATGGCCTGAGCGGTCGCGCAGCAGGGTGCCCGGGTTACCCTGCCTTCGCGCCGCGGCCTCGCCCTTCCCTCGAGCCGCCCATGCCCCTTCTGCGCCACGGCATCCTGGCCATCGGCTTTGCGCTGCCCCTGCTGGCCGCCGCGCAGCTCGATACGCCCGCGCTGCGCGGCGCAGCCGCGCGCGCGCCCGACCTGACGTTTCCCGCCAAGACAAGCGAATTCAGCATCTTCACCACCCCGTCCATGGCGCTCTACAAGCCGGCCGGGGACGGCCCCTTCCCTGCCCTGGTGCTGCAGCACCAGTGCGGCGGTCTTGGTCACGGCAAATGGCAGAACCAGTCGATGCTGGAATGGGCACGCCGCGCCGTACGCCACGGCTACGTGGCCTTGCTGATCGACAGCCTCGGCCCGCGCGGCGTCGACTCGGTATGCATGGGCCCCCAGGGTGGCGTGACGCCGATGCGCGGCGTGCGGGACGCCCTGCAGGCCGCGGCCTACCTCGGCACATTCGATTTCGTCGACAAGACGCGCATCGCTCACGCCGGCTACTCGTGGGGCGCGATGGTGGGCGTGGGGCTCAGCGGCAAACACTGGGCCGAGGCGCTGGGCGACGGCGCGCGCTTCAACGCGGCGGTGGCGTTCTACCCGGTCTGCGCCACGCTCAGGCCGCGCAACGGCAGCCCGTTCGATGTGCTCAACCCCGACATCGACCGCCCCCTGCTCGTGCTGATGGGCGCCGATGACACCGAGGCCGTGGCCACGGAATGCGTTTCCAGATTGCAAGCCGCCAAGGACAGCGGCGCGCCCTTCCAGTGGCACGTCTATCCGGACACCACGCATTGCTGGGACTGCGAGAACCTGAACAACTTCAGCAAGACCGATGGTCGCGGCAACCATGTCGTCTATCGCTACGACGCACAGGTCACCGCAGATGCGGAACGCCGGATGTTCGAATTCCTCGATCAGGCGCTGCAGGTCAAGCATCCATGAGTGGCCGGTCCACAAACAGCAAACCCTGCAGAGACTGCGTCGGCGGGGTGGATCGGCTCTCCAGGGGCGGCTTCGTCTTCTGAAGCGCCCCTTGATATCTGTTTCTGACTTATTTCTTTATATATAAAAATAGTAGTAGTAGATAACGGTGCACCGTTTCTGTGGATAGCCGAAAAAAACGCTTTGGCGTCAATGGTTTGCGAAAAGTACAACCCATCGCACAGCGTGTGCCGTCGCGTGGATGAATCGGGCGGTTCGCATCGCGGCCGGTCGGCACGTGGGCAAGTTGTTCCGGCACGATCGACAGACTGCCCCCGGACAACCAACACGCTTTCCCGGTAGTTCCCCACAGGGCAAGGCGGGCTTATCCACAGCACTTGGCCAAAGAAAAGGGGCCTGAATCTTGGTGGGCAGAGCAGGATCGCACGCACCACCATCGCACGGCGAATGCCAGAACGCGACATCCCACTGGATCAGCGACTGCGGCCAGCGCGATACGCAACCACTTGCCCTGACGCCCAGCACAGAGGGTCGTCCTTCAGATCTGGTTGAACCCGACGCGGGACAACAGCTCAGCAAATCTGGGATCGGAGCGCACGCTGTCGAAGGTCGGTTCTGTCCTGAGCTCGATGAAGTCAGGACTGTGCTCATCGTAGGCTTTCTCCAGCCAGCCGAAGGTCTGCTCCTTGTCCCCGAGCGAACCAAACACGCGCGCCATGTTGTAGGGGTGGACGTAGTGCTTTTCGGATTCGGTCTCCAACGTATCCACGATCTGCTGCATGTCCGCTCTCATGTCGGCTGCGGCATAGGTCTGGGCCAGCCCCGTCAGCGCCTCCGTGCTCCTGCCGGAAAGCGTGACCGCCTTCTGCATCTCCTCGATGGCGTCAGGGAACAACTTCTGCTGCTGGTAAACCAATCCCAGCCTGAAATGAAGTAGAAAGTGGTTTGGATCGATTTCCAGGGCTTTACGGAGTTCTTCCTGTGCCTGGTCGTATCGCCGCGCAAGATACAAGATGATGGCAACCGATGAATTCAGCACGGAATTCAACGGATCCATCTGTCGGGACTGCTTGACCCTGGCAATGGCGTCTTCGGGCCTGCCCACCGTCATCAGATATTCCGCGTACCAGTAATAGGCGATCGCGTGTCCTGGGTTCAGTTCAATGGCGCGCAGGAAATCCTGGTCCAGATCGACCCAATCCCAATCGTGCAAACGCACGTGGGCCAGGGACGCATAGGCCTCACCTAAGTCCGGTTCAATCTGCAGCGCTTTCCTGGCGGCCATTTTTGCTTTGTGAAACGTTTCGCGCGCAGGGCTCACGCCGCGACAGGCCAGCATCGTGTAAGCATCGGCCACGCCATCGTAGGCGGCGGCAAAATTCGACTGATGTTCAATCGCGAGCTGAAAATACTCAATGCTCTTTCGCAGTCCTTCTTCGGTGCGCATGGACCAGAAGTGACGCCCCTTGAGATACGCTTCGTGCGCCTGCGCATCAATGGCAGGCGTACGGTCTAAGCGCCCTTGCTCGTGCGGCGTGAGCTTGATCTCAATTTCGCGGGCAATGGCCTTGGCCACCTCGATCTGCAGGGCCAGGATGTCATGCCGGTTCCCCTCGTAGGTCTCGGCCCAAAGGTGCGTTTCGTCGCTGACCCGGATGAGCTGCGCCGCAACCCGTACCTGCTCTCCGGCACGCCGGACGCTTCCCTCGAGCACGTGGGAAACGCCGAGGTCCTGGCCGATCTGATGAAGGGTCTTGGTCGTGGACTTGTAGCGCAACGCGGAAGTCCGGGCGATCACACCCAGGCGCTCCGGGCTGAGCCGGGCAAGCTGAGTGATCATGTCCTCCGTTAGACCGTCACTGAAGTAATCATATTTGTCGCCACCACCGAGACTTTCGAACGGAAGCACGACCAGTATCACGCGCCCCTCCGATGGCCATGGCTTATTTGGGAGCGGCAATGCTTCCGGTTCGCTCGCCTCGCTTGCCACCAGCGCCCTGCCGTTCGGTTGCAAACGCCCCGCGCCATCCTCAGGCCGCGGCGGCCTTCCCGGGGCGGCAGTGACCGGGCGGTGCCGGCTCCGATACAGCGCATCCGCCACAATGATCGCGACGCCAACAAAGACAATCACCGGGCGCGCATCGAGCGCCAAGCGTGACAAATGTCCCACCCGCTCTGGCCCCGCAATCGTGCGGACGAGTCGAGCGATGAATTCCTGCGGCGCGAAACCGGTGAGTGCTAAGAGGACGCCCCCAATGAACCATTCGCTCACCCGCTCGCGCAACATGACCCACAGGCGCCGGTGTATTCGCTGTGGGGTTCGTCCGTCTTGTTCATCTTCCATGTCGTCCCCGCAGAGCGTCGTGTCGGCCAGGCGTGATGAACCCTGCCGCGGCACAGGAAGTTGGGAGGTGGGCGCAGGCGTACACGCCGACAAACTACCTTTGTAACTATCGGCTTTTCTGATATGAAAATCTATGCGCCACCGTGCAGACCACCCCGCCCCGCCAGTAGGTTCGCCCCCTCGGAAGGGGGCGTCGCGGAGGAGCGCATTTCTTTCGAACTAAGAAATCAAGGCTGACGGCGCGGCACCCATCGAGCAGCGGCTGGGGGCGAAACATACTGGCTGGGGGGGGCGCTCTTATGCCGGCCGCGACACAGTCCGGGCGAATTGGCGGACCTCCCGCAAGCGACCGAAATGCCTCCTGGCGCCACGGATCGCGTCACGCCGGGCGTGCCGGCCACCCAATGCAATCACGGCCCTGGATGCAAAAAAGCCTTGGAACACGTTGTGGTTCCAAGGCTTTTTGCACTGAATGTTGGTGGACCGAAGGAGGATCGAACTCCCGACCTCCGCATTGCGAACGCGGCGCTCTCCCAGCTGAGCTATCGGCCCAATAGAAACTGATTCTATCCGAACTTTTGTGACGCCTTCAATCGTGGGTCAACCCGCCCCCGCCTCCATGCCGGGGTTGCCCGCCATGCCGACAACGCGCGGCGTGTTCAGCGGCCGGGCGGTCACCTCGCGCTGGTCGCGCAGCCATTCGGCCAGCACGTCCCACACCGGGCGGCCGCCGGCCTTGCGCGCTTCGGCCGAGACTGCCGCCCAGCCGGCCACCTTGTAGCGGCGATCGGCGTCGAGCGGCTTGTCACCCAGGCGCAGGTCGGTGATGCGCTGGCCCATCGGCTGCGTTGGGTCGATGGTGTAGCGCAGGCCGCCGGTGCGCACCATGTCGCCGCCCTGCTGGTAGTACGGGTCGGGATTGAACAGGTTGTCGGCCACGTCTTCGAGCACGGTCTTGATGGTGGTGCCGGTCATCTCGGTGAGCGTGGCGGCCGGGTAGGTGATGGCGGTCTGGGCCATCAGCGCTTCCATCGTGACGGGCTCGCCGGGCAGCAGCGTCGTGCCCCAGCGGAACCCGGGCGAGAAGGCGATCTCGGCGCCCTGCGCGGCCATCAATCCATCGACGATGAGCTGGTCGAAGGTGCCGTTGAAGTTACCGCGCCGGTACTGCAGGCCACGGTTCGTGGCGAGCACCTCGCCGAGCTTGTCCTGGTAGGGCGCACGCACGCGTTCGATGAGCGCGGCCATGGCCGGGTCGGCCGGCAGCAGGTCGGCGAAGACCGGCAGCAGCGTGTAGCGAATACCGCGTACGGCACCGCCGCGCACGTCCAGGTCCAGCACGCCGACGAACTTGCCGTTGGCGCCGGCGTTGGTGACCAGCGTCACGCCGCCCGGGTTGCTGACCTTGACCGGCGCCGGCACCGCATCGTGCGTATGACCGCCGAGGATGACATCGAGCCCACGCACGCGCGAGGCCAGCTTCAGGTCGACGTCCATGCCGTTGTGCGACAGCAGGACGACCACCTTCGCGCTCTTGCCGCGCGCCTCGTCGATCATCTTCTGCAGGCGTGCTTCCTGGATGCCGAAAGTCCAGTCGGGCGTGAAATCGGCCGGGTGCGCGATCGGCGTGTAGGGGAACGCCTGCCCGATGATGGCGACCGGCGCGCCGTTCAGTTCGCGCAGCACGTACGGGTCGAACACCGGGTCGCCGAAGTCGGCTGTCTGGATGTTCTGCGCGACGAAGGCGACCTTGTTCTTGAAATCGTGGTCGACCACGTGGCGCACGCGGTCGGCGCCGTAGGTCATTTCCCAGTGCGGGGTCATCACGTCCACGCCGAGCGCGAGGGCCGCATCGACCATGTCCTGGCCGTTGGTCCACAGCGCGGTAGCCGAGCCCTGCCACGTGTCGCCGCCGTCAAGCAGCAGCGCGTTCGGGCGCGTGGCGCGCAGGCGTTTGACGAGCGTGGCCAGGTGCGCGAAGCCGCCCATGCGGCCGTAGCGGCGCGCGGCCTCGGCAAAGTCGAGCGACGTGAGGGCGTGCGCGGCGCGTGAGCCCGCCGCGATGCCGTAGTGCTTGAGCAGCGCATGGCCGACCAGATGCGGCGGCTGCCCGGTCCATTGCGCCACGCCCAGGTTCACGTTGGGCTCGCGGTACTCGATCGGCAGCAACTGCGCGTGGCAGTCGGTGAAGTGCAGCAGGTGAACGTTGCCGAAGCGCGGCAGATCGTACGCCACGGTGTCGGCGTGGGCGTCGGTCAGGCGCAGGCCAGCGGCGGCGGCTACGGCCAGCGCCTGGACGAACTCGCGGCGGTTCATCGGGCGGGTGCCTTGGTGGCGTGGGCGTAGCGGGCGAGGTCGGCGACGTCGTCTTCGAGCATCTCACCGAGTTCCTTGCGCACTACGCGGCCGTTGGCGTCGAGCACCAGCAGCTCCGGCAGCCCCTTGCGCGGGCCAGTGGCGACGCACAGCGCGTCGGATTCCATCGTGACGGGCAAGGTGAAGCCGCGCTTGGCGACGTAGTCGCGGGCGAGCTGCGGATTGGCGTCGATGCTGATGGTAAGAAAGCGCAGGTCGGTGCCGCGCGTGGCGTCATAGAGCTTTTGCAGGCGCGGGTTCTGCAGCGCGCAGAACGGGCACCACGACGCCCAGGTGGCAATGATGACGGGATGACCGCGCCATGCCTCGCCCGGCACGCGCGTGCCGTCGAGCAACTGCACCTCGGGCAGCGACACCACGTCGCCCACTTCCACGGCGTGCGCGGCGCCGGCCGCCAACACCACCGCTGCCACCAGCCCCATCACGAAGCGCTGCGCCGCCCGCATGGCCATCGCTACTGGTTGACCGGCGAGGCCGGATCAAACAGCAGCGCCATCACATCGCGGATCTGCTGTTCCGTCAGGATGCCCTTGTGCCCGAAGCGCGGCATGTTGGAGCACGCCGCATACGCGTTGGAGTTGGTGATCTTGCCCCACGTGTAGCGCAGGATCGCCTCGGAATCGCCGCGCAGCTTGCCGTACTGGTACAGCGACGGACCGATGGTGCCGTACGACACTTCGTCCTTCGACAGCCGATGGCAGGCATAGCAGTTGGCGCCGTTGACGGTGCCGGCCGGGTCGGAGAACTGCATGCCGCGGCCGCTCTGCGCGGTCTTCTCGCCCTCTTTCCAGTCGCCGAGCCACTTGCCGTCCTGCGGGTAGTGGATGGTCTGGAGCTGCGCGTCTTCCAGCTTCTTGGCGACGGCGGCCGGCACCGCGTTGCGGTCCGGGTACTGGCTGCAGAGCTTCTGCACGTCATCGCGCTCGGTCACGCCTTGCACGGTGGCTGGGCCCTTGGAGACAAAACTCTCGTGGATGACCTTGGCGAGCGCCGCGTCGGCCTTCGTATCCGGCTTGGGCGCTGTGATGGAATTCGCATCCGCTGCGTGCGCCGCGTGTGTGATAGCGGCCACGCAGGCCATTGCGATGAGCGTCGTTCGGAGCATGGTCGGCCTCATCGTTTGATCGACGGCGCGTCCATCTTGCCGCCGTTGGCGTTGCGGGCGAGGAACAGCTCCAGCGCCGTGATCACCTCGGCGCCGTAGAGCGGTTCGGGAAAGCGCTGCTGGCGCAGGCAGTCGTACAGGCGGTGCTGCATGGTGCGCACTTCGCCTTGCGAGACGCGGTAGCCGGGCCAGGTGGTGTAGGCCGAACGCGCGCCTGCGGCGGTCAGCAGATCGGGCAGCTCCTGCAGGCGGATGCGCAAACCCGGCTGCGCATGGCACGTGGCGCAGGCAAAGTCATAGGCGCCGGCGCGGTAGAAGAACATGCGTCGGCCGAGTTCATACACGCGCTGCTCTTCCGGATGCGCGAGCGGGATATCGACGGCCGCACCGCGCGATGCCGCCGTGATGTACGCCATCAGCCGCTCGATCTCGGACGGCTTGCCCGGCGACGAGAACGGGTTGGCGAACGCGTCTTCCTTGGAGAGGCCCTGCAGCGTCATGCGGCAGTACGCGAGGCGCTGCTCGGCGTCCATCACGCGGCCGGTGTCCTTGAAGTAGCGTGGCAGGCGGGCGTACGCGCCCTTCACCACGCCCGGGCCGAGACCCAGATCGCACGCCTCCAACGAGGCCTGCTTGGGGCCGGCGGGTTTCTTCCACAGCTCCTCGCCGGCGGCTTCCCACAGCTCGGCCGGGTTGCCGTCGGCCAGCATCTCGCGGTACTGCGCGATGCCTGCGGCGGTACTGTCCTTGCTCGCGTCCTGCGCGTTGGCGGCAAACGCGACGCCTGCTGCCAGCGCCGCAGTCAGCGTAACCGTCCATGTGATCCGTTTCACCGTCCCCTCCGTTGGTCGCTTACGGCTTGAGATAGGCAAAGCCTTCTTCCTGCTGCAGGCGGGTGACTTCCACCACGCCGGCGGGCACCACCTTGGCCTCCATCAGCAGCTTGGATTCGGGAATCTTGTACGCCATCAACGTGTTGTGGCAGACGCGGAATTCCACGCCCATGCCCGCCAGCGCGGCGACCGGTGCGTCGAAGGTGCGGCCCTGCGCGTCCTTGGCGCCTTCCACCAGGAACTCCACGCCATGTCCGAACGCCACCACCACGATGCGCGTGCCGGGCGCGGCGTTCAGGTGGTTGCGCAGGTTGCCGATGGCGCGCACGGCCTGATCGATGCCCTCGCTCAGCTGGTAGACGACCTTGTAGCCCTTGCCAGCGCCCGGTGCGCTCTGCGCAGCCGCCTTGCCGGCCACGCCCAGCGCCGCCAGCGCGGCGGTCACGCGAAAGAAACTGCGTCGCATGGCAGCCTCCTGGTTATTTCGTTATTGGATCGAGGTTTCGTCGGTGCGCTTGTCGCCGTGGTTGTCGACCCAGGTGACGCTCACCTTGTCGCCCTTGGCCGCGCCCTTGAACTTGACATTGACGAACGGGTCCTTCGACACCGCCGGGCCGAACTGCGCGTCCACCACCGTCTTGCCGTTGTGCTGCACCGTTACGTTGGTGATGTGCCAGGCCGGCACGATCTTGCCGGCGGCGTCTTTGCGCTGGCCGGTTTCCATGTCGTGCTTCATCAGGATCTTCACGTCGGTCACGCCGCCGTTTTCCATTGCGCGGATGCGCATCGGGTCTGCCATGGTGTGCTCCTAGTCCTTAGCCGCCGCAGCCACCGAGGGTGACTTTCACTTCCTTGCTCGTCATCACCCACTTGCCGTTGGCGCGCACCGCCGCGTACACGGCCGAGGTCTCGCCCATCTTCACGCGCGTGCTGACAAACGGCTCGGTGCCGGCGGGAATGGCAAAGGTCGCGGCCAGCGTGTTCGGGTTCTTCTCCACCAGGATGGCGATCAGGTCCGTGCCCGGCAAGGTGCTGGTGACGACCAGCGGCACCACGGCGCCGTTCTCGGCGATGTCCGGAGCGGTGAGCTGGATGCCGGCGCCGCTCTTGTCGACGGCGCCGCCGCCGCCCAACTGCTTGAGCACGTCGTTCACGCCCTTGATGCTGAAGGCGGTCTTGTTCCACTCGGCGGCCTGCGCCGGGGTGGCGAGGCCGGCGGACACCAGCAGCGCCATCATTGCGCCCGCGCGCAAGACATCGCGGCGGGTCAGGTTCACGTCATCTTGCATCGTGCGCGCCCTCACTTGGCCGGGGCGCCAGCGAGCACCCAGTCGATCACCGTCTTCAGGTCAGCATCGCTGATCTTGGGGTTGGCCGGCATCGGGATCTGCCCCCACACGCCCATGCCGCCCTCGCGCACTTTCTTGATGAGCTTGGCTTGCGCGCCGGCATCGCCCTTGTACTTGGCGGCGACATCCTGGTAGGACGGGCCGACCAGCTTGCGGTCGACCGCATGGCAGCCGAGGCAGGCGTTCTGGTTGGCGAGCGACTGGGCGCGGGCGGCGTCGATGGCGGCCTGCGCGGGCACGGCGACAAGCGCCAGTCCCGTCAGCGCCAATGTGCTGGCAGCGGCGGCGAGCGATGCGGCGAACTTCATGGGGTCTCCGGTGGGTGAGGCGGCCCGCGTCGGTGCGCGGGCGGATGGACCTCGTATTGTGCCCGAATCCGCAGCATCGCTTGGGCCCGGCCCGCCAAAGCAAAACGCCCGGAACCTGCACGGCCCGGGCGTTTGCGCTGCGTTGTGCGGCAGATCAGGCGATGGCAAACCGCGCCGCCAGCCGCCCGCCGAACACGTTGAGCAGCAACCCCACCATCACCACGGCGCCGCCCAGCCATTGCGCCGGCACCAGCCGCTCGCCCAGCAGCGCGGCAGCCGACACCAGCCCCACCACCGGCACCAGCAGCGTGAGCGGCGCAACCTGGCTGGCGGCATAGCGCCCGAGCAGCCGGCTCCACAGGCTGTAGCCGAAGATGGTGGCGCCAAAGGCCAGGTAGAGGATGGCGCCGATGCTCGATGCGCCGAGGTTCGTCAGGCTGTGCGCGATCTGTTCCGGCCCTTCCATCCAATACGACAGCAAGAAGAACGGGATCGGCGGGATCAGCGCGCCCCACACCACCAAGCTGACCACGTTGACCGGCCCGATGCGCTTGGTGACGATATTGCCACTGGCCCACGAGAGGGCCGCGCACAGCGTCAGCAGGAAGCCCGCCGTGGTCATGCCGGTGGCCGCCGCGCCAGTGTGGGTGGTGCCGGCCATGCCGATGATCGCCAGCCCGCACGCCGCCACCGCCATACCGGCCAAGTGGTACCAGCGGATCGGCTCGCGCAGCACCACCGCCGCGATCGTCAGCGTAAAGAACGCCTGCGATTGCAGCACCAGCGAGGCCAGCCCCGCCGGCATGCCCACATACATGGCCGAGAACAGGAAGACGAACTGGCCGAAGCTGATGGTCGCCCCATAGGCGAGCAGCCATTTGAGCGGAATCTTCGGACGCGGCACGAACAGCACCGCCGGGAAGGCCACCAGCGCAAAGCGCAGCGCACCCAGCAGCATCGGCGGCACGCCGTGCAGGCCGACCTTGATGATGACGAAATTGACGCCCCACACCAGCACAACGGTCAGGGCCAGCAGCAGATCCTTGGGAGACATGGCGATTGGAATACTCAGACGGCCGCCCGCGCGGCCCTACGACGCACTGTAGGCGCGGGCCGCGGCGCCGACTTGCACGATCTTGCGCATTGTTGGCGCCGGGTGCCTACCCCAGCATGTCTGACCAGATCGCCCGGCTCCACCCCAGCGCCAGCTTGCCCTCCTCCAGCGACGGCGCCGCCGACAATCCGCCCGCGCCCGGCACCGTCACCATGGTGTGCTCGGCCGGGTCGTAGCGGTGGACGGTGTTCACGTGCATGGCCTCGGCGGGCGTGGCGAAGCTGTAGCAGTTGTTGGCGTACAGCGGCGACGCATCGGGCGCGCGGCCGGCCAGCATCGCCACCACGGCGGCGGCGGCCACCTTGCCGTGCTGGTTGGCCATGTGGCCGGACTTGGGCATCAGCGGCGCGGTCTGGATGGCATCGCCGATCACGTGCACGCCCGGCGCCACCTTCGATTCGAACGAGAGGAAGTCGACCTCGCACCAGCGCCCGTTGGCCGTGGCCAGCCCGGCCGAGACGGCAATCGCCCCGGCGCGCTGCGGCGGGATCAGGTTGACCACGTCCGCCTGCACGGCGTCCTGCACGTCGAACTTGAGCACGCGGCCGGTCGCGTCGATGTCGACCGCGTTGTATTGCGGACGGTATTCGATGTGATTGGGATAGCGCTGCGCCCACACGCGCTTGAACAGCGCGCCCTTGGAGGTCACGTCGTCGTTCGCGTCGAGGATGAGCACGCGCGACTCCGGCTTGGCGCGCTGCAGCCAGTGGGCGATCAGACAGGCGCGCTCGTACGGCGCCGGCAGGCAGCGGTACGGCGCAAGCGGAATGCTGATCGCCACCGTGCCGCCGTTGGGCATGGCTTCCAGCCGGTGGCGCAGCGCGAGCGTCTGCATGCCGGCGCGCCACGCGTGCGGCGCCTGCGCGGCGGCAGTGGGATTGGCGAGGCCCGGGATCGCGCCCGGCACGAAGTCGATCCCTGGCGACAGGATCAGTCGGTCATAGTCGAGCGTGCCGCCGCCGGCCAGGCGCACCTGCTTTGCGCCGATGTCGATGGCGGCTGCGCGATCGCGCACCCAGCGCACGCCGTGGCGTTCGACCAGCGCGTCGTATGGCACCGTCAGCGAGGCGAGATCGCGGTCGCCCGACAGCACGAGGTTCGACAGCGGGCACGAGACGAAGGCGGCGTTCGGCTCGACCAGCGTCACGTCGACGCGCCCGCCGGAGAACACGCGCACATACTTGGCCGCCGTCGCCCCGCCATAGCCGCCGCCGACCACCACCACGCGCGCATTGCGCGTGCCCGACAGCGAGGCGCACGCGGCCAGCGGTCCGGCCAGCGCGGTGGCCCCAAGCGCGCGCAGCACGGCGCGCCGGTCTTTACGCAAAGACGTGTCGCTCATGGCGCCTCCTGCGGTTGACGCGACAGCCAGCCGGCGATGGCGGCGATCTGCGCATCGTCGTAGCCGCGTGCGATCTGCCCCATCACCGTGGCCGGGCGGGCGCCGCTGCGGAAGGCTTGCATGACCTCGATCAGTTCAGCCTGCGAGCGGCCGGCCAGCGGGGCGAGTGTTGGTGCGGGCGTTTTTGCGCCCGGCGCGGTGTCAGCGTGATGGCAGGTGGCGCAGGAGGCGGCCCAGGTACGGGCCTGCGCGTTGGACGGCGGAGCATCAGCGGCGCAGGCCGCGTGGGCAACACACGCGGCCACGAGCGCAGTCGCGGCGGCGAGTCGGGGGGCGACGGGCATGACAGGCAAGGCTGAGTCACGAATGCGTCATACCCTAACACGCCGCACCGCCCACGTGCACCACGATGCACAGCACAACAAAAACCCTGCTTGGAGGCGCGCTCGAACCAAGCAGACTCAAACGCAGTTTTCCAACTCGATGATGGCGAAGCCGATGCGATTGATCTCGGCCTCAATGGGCGGCGAGGAAAATTCGGTGTGGCAGAAGCGACATTCCTGTGCGCTCAACGTTTCCGCCGGCACCCCTTTGGCTGCCAAGTAACGACGCCCGTGGGCCAGCACGACGCCTGACGCCTTGTCGCGGTCCTGGTCGCGCACGAGGATGTCGAAATGCATCTTGCGGCCATCAGGCCGCAGAACGTAGGTGTCAAAAACGGCAATTTTCATGGAGTCATCTTTCCGAAGAGTAGGAGGTCAGATGGCGCTGCACACAGGTCCGCTGTCAGCAGACTGGACGACGCGCGCCGCGTCGATTCCCCCGCTTGAGCGCAATGCGATCAGCTCCCCCAGCACAGCACCGAGGCGCAAGTCATCGAGATGCCCGAAATACTGAAGTGCGAGTTCGCCTGCACGATCAAACACCATCAGGGTCGGGGTTCCCTTCAGCGCCCACTTGCTCATGGTCGCTGGCAATGACGAACCCTCCTGGGAACGATCGATCGCAATTGGGAATTGCAGCCGGTACTCCCTCGCGAACACACGCAACGCATCGGGCGTCATCACATGATGGTGCTCGAATACGCTGTGCATGCCGATCACGGCCAGGTCATCCCGAGCAAAGATCGTGTACAGATTGCGTGCCTGTGGCAGGCTGAACTGCGTGCAGCCGGGGCAGAGCATCTGGAAGACGGTGACGAGCGTTACCCTGCCCCGCAAGGATGCGAGGCTCAGTGGTGCGTCGGTGTTAATCCAGTGGCTGGCTTCGATCTCGTAGCGCATGGTGTCAAAGACCCGAATGCGCGCAAACCTCACCCGTCGCGGGGTGAGATTCGCGCAAGTTCACTTCAGCGCGACCTTGGGAAAATCGAACGGGATATCCAAGGTGACGTTGATGTGGTTGGTGAAGAGATTCAAGGCGACGGGCGCCATGCTCTCGACGATCTGCTCGTCACCGAGACCGGCTTTCGGTTGAAGTGAAGCCATGGAACTGGCGAGCAGGTCTTATTTGTTGGCCTTGCCCGGCAGCGACAGGTCGCCCGACGCAACTTTGAAGACGTTGGCGACGCACAGCAGCGGGTTGTGCACGCTGGCGTTGACGCGCAACGCGGCCGTCACGCCATCGAAAGCGCCCGCCTCAACGGCACCTATGTCGTCGAAGGGCACGCGCACCTCAACGGTTCCGTCCTTGAACGTCGGCGTCCAGCCCGGGCTGTCGATCAGGATGGGCAGGCCCGGCCAGGTCTTCGGCACACGTGGCTTGGTGCCTTCGGGAATGTCCACCACCTTCAAGGCGTCCTGACCGCAGGCAAGGTCGGGCTGTAAGACCACCCAGTGCGAATGCCAGACGTCGCCGTCGTTGTCCAGTTTCCCGTCACCGTTCTCGTCGAACAGCGGCGTGTCGTCGAAGTCGGGGTGGGACGTCACCGCGAGGGCCAGGATGCCGGCCTTCGGTTCGAAGCCGACGACGGACGGGTCCAGGCTGGTCGGCCAGACATACGAGAACACCGAACTGCCGGCGAGCTTGCCTGACTTGGTGGGATGGGTGGTACCGGCCTTGCCGGAAACCGCCATGTGGAAGATGGCAACGTTGCCATCGGTGGAAATCTTGGTATGGACGATGTCGAAAGGCGCCTTCACAGTCTCGTTGGCCTCAGTGGCAATGCCGCCCTGATGGCTCGTGTCGTGGGCGGTTGCGCCACCGGCCCAGCCAGTCAATAGCGAGGCAAGGAGGATGGAAAGCTTCAGCGAATTCATGGTCTGCCCTTTCTCCGGAATGGTTTGGTGAGGGCAGTATGGGCGTGCCGAATGTATGATTGGGTTCAATCAATCCACAAGACATACCATTTAGTTCAAATGTCGGCTGTCACGCCTATCGACCGCCTCTCGGGCATCCTCGACCGCTTCCGGGTCCGGGCGCAGTTGCATCATGCCGGCGCGCTATGCGGCCTGAACCACTTCGACGCCCGCGAAGGGCATGGCTACTTGCATGTGCTGCGCCGCGGCCAGTTGGAGGTGAGCCACCCGGGCGCGCGAGACGTACCCAAGCGCATGAGCTTCGATGAACCGACATTGCTGCTGTATCCGCGCCCCCTCACGCACTGCTTCCACAACCCGCCGGCGGATGGGCCGGATTTCACCTGCGCGCGGCTGGTCTTCGACGGCGGCGCGAACAACCCGCTGGCGCGGGCGCTGCCCCCGTTGATTGCGCTACCGCTGGCCCGGGTGCCGGGCCTGCACGCGGCATTGGAACTCCTGTTCGCTGAAACCGACCGCGTGCGCTGCGGCCAGCGACTGCTGGCCGATCGGCTGTTCGAGGTGGTTGTGCTCCAGCTGTTGCGCTGGCTGCTCGACCACCCGCAGGAAGCGGGCGTGCGTCCTGGCCTCATCACCGGACTGTCGGACCCACGCTTGGCGCGCACCTTGGTGGCGATGCACGACTGCCCGGGCGAGCCTTGGACACTGGAGCGGATGGCCGGATGCGCCGGCATGTCCCGGACGGCGTTCGCCAACACATTTCGCGCAGTGGTGGGTCAGACCCCGGCTGACTATTTGAGCGGCTGGCGAATAGCGTTGGCACAAAGCCGGCTGCGCGAAGGTCGGCCCATCAAAATCCTGGCCGAAGAACTCGGATATGCAAACCCGTCGGCACTATCACGTGCGTTCGCTGCCAAGGTAGGCATGTCGCCCCGTGATTGGTTGGCGAAGACGTCTTCTTAAGAATCGAGGCACTTCAGGTCAGCGACGCTCCTCGCTGATGGCCAAGCTCCCAAGACACCGCGCCGCCGCGCCGCGGCGATCTGCTGCCCCAGCCGCTGCTCGGTCACCGGCTTCCACGGCATCAGACTGAATCCCAAGCCGTCAGCGTGACACAAAAAACGCAGCGCGAAGGCTGCGTTTTTCGTGATCACTGCGCTCACGGCAGCTGCTTGCCGGGCGGCAGCGCCGGCGTGGTAGCCGGCGAGACCGTGGCACCCGCGCCCGGCTGGCCCGGCGCCGAGGTGGTGACCGGCGCGGGGGCCTGCGTGTCGGCCGGTGCCGGCGTGGTCGACGTGCCCGGGGTGCCGCCTGGCGCCGCTTGCGGGTTGGTCGAGGTGGCGTTCGTGTCCAGGCGCTTGCGCTCCTCGTCGCTGACGTAATCGAACACCTTCACCACGCGGGCAACGCCGCCCACCGTGCGTGCGGCCTCGGTGGCGCGATTGCCTTCGGGCTCGGTCACCACGCCCATCAGGAACACCGTCTTCGCCTCGGTGGTGATCTTGATCGAGTTCCAGGGCACGCCGTCGGCGCCGGCCAGCGCGGCCTTGACCTTGGTGGTGAGGTAGGTGTCGTTGGTGCGCGAGCCGAACGAGCTGGATTCGCCGGTCACCACGATCTCGTTGACGACCTCACGCGCGTTCTCCAGCTTCTGCGCGTACTGGCCGATCTCCTGCTTGGTCTGGTCGCTGCCGGCCTCGCCGGTGAGCAGCACCTTGCGGTTGTAGACCGTCACGTTCACGTGGGCCCGGCCGTTGTAGCGCGAGATCAGCGTGTTCTCGGCTTCCATCTGCAGGCCGCGGTCGATGGTCTGCGTGGCGGTCGGACGGCGGTCGGTGGCGAGCGCCACGCCACCGGCCACGGCACCCGCAAACAGTGGGAAGCAGGCGGTCAGCTGCGTGGCGGTGATACCGGCCAGGGCGGCCAGCACGACGGTGCGCTTGGCACGGGCAGACATTGGCAACGAGAGTTTCATGCTGTCCTTGATGAGAGTCCGGAAGGGGGAAGCGTGGGAAGAGCGAAGTTCATGCCTCGACACCAAAGGCATCGCGCATCCATGTAATGCGCGCGCCGTCGATTGCGATGACATCGAAGCGGCACGCCGGTACATCATCTGGCTGGCGTGCGAGAAAATCTTCGGCCGCGGCGATCAGGCGGCGCTGCTTGGCGGGCGTCACGCTGGCGGCCGCGCCGCCAAAGCGCTGCGTGGAGCGTGCCACCCGGGCGCGGACCTCGACAAACACCAGCACACCGGCCGTATCGTGCAGTACCAGATCGATCTCGCCGCCCTTGCAGCGATAATTGCGTTCGACCACCGACAAGCCGCGCGCCTGCAGATAGCGCAGCGCGCGGTCCTCATCGGCCTCGCCGGTGGCGGCGCTGTCGTGTGAAAGGGGCTGCGAAGGGACGGGCTGCGGCGCGTGCATTGGCGGTTTGAATCGACTGACTAAGAGAAGTTCTCGTGAGTGATCCTGACTGGACCCTGCTGGCGCATGACCAGCACTATCCCGCCGGCGCATTATATGTGGTGGCTACGCCCATCGGGAACGCCGCCGACGTGTCGCTGCGCGCACGGCATGTGCTGAGCCTCGTTGATGCGGTGGCCTGCGAGGACACGCGCAACACCGGGCAATTGCTGCATCGCCTGGGCCTGTCGCGACCGATGCTGGCCGCGCATGAGCACAACGAGCGCGAGGCCGCCGCGCGCATCGTCGAGCGGCTCGCGCGCGGCGAGCGCATCGCCTATGTGTCCGATGCCGGCACGCCGGGCGTGTCGGACCCCGGCGCGCGCATCGTTGAAGCCGTGCGCGCGGCTGGGCATCGCGTGGTTCCGCTGCCGGGCGCGAGCGCGGTGGTGACGGCGCTCTCTGCTGCCGGCGAGCTGCTCGACACGTCGGGCGGGCAATTCACCTTCGTCGGCTTCCTGCCGCCAAAGGCGGGCCAGCGCGATGCGGCCATCCGCCAGTGGGCTGCGCATGGGCCGGCGTGGGTGGTCTATGAGGCGCCACACCGCATCGACGCAACGCTCGCCGCGCTGGCCGAGCATCTGCCCGCGCGACGCCTGCTGATCGGGCGCGAACTGACCAAGCTGTTCGAGCAGATTGTGGTGCTGCCGGCGGCCGAGGCACCGGCATGGCTGGCCGCCGATGCCACCCATGGCAAGGGCGAATTCGTGCTGGTGGTGGAAGGTGCCGGCGCGCAGGACGCTGCCCCCACGGCGATGGCCGCCGACCAAGTCTTGCGCTTGCTGCTGGCCGAGCTGCCCGCCAAGCGCGCGGCCAAGCTGGCCGGAGCGATTACAGGTGCGCCGGTCGATGCGCTGTATCAAAGCGCGCTGGCGCTGAAGAACGACGGGAAGGATTAACGACGGGCTTTCGCCTTGTGCCGGGCCGCCTTCTTGCGCGGCGGTGCCGGCTCGTCGGACCCGACATCGGCATCGCCATCGTTGCTGGCGACGTCGGTTTGCGTGAGTTCGGGGCGCAGTGCCTCGACTTCGGCCCGCGACAGGCGGCGGATCTCGACCTGCGTCGAGCCGCGCTTGACGAAGTCGAGCCGCTTGGCCGCAGCATAGGACATGTCCAGGATGCGCTTGCCGTGATACGGCCCGCGATCCGTCACCTTGGCGACGACCACGCGGTCATTCGACAGATTGCGCACCAGCACCCAACTCGAGAGCGGCAGCGACGGGTGCGCCACCGTGAAAGCGTTCATGTCGAAGCGCTCGCCGCTGGCGGTGCGGCGCCCGTGGAAGCCGCGGCCGTACCACGAGGCCAGGCCGCGCTGCTCGAAGGTGCCGAGATCGGCGCGCAGGCCGGGCTCGGTATCGGCCGGGGCCATCTGCAGGCCGCTCGATTCCGGTACGCCACGGAAGGCTAGCGCGCCCCAGGCATCGGGGTTGTCGCGCGCGTCGGGCACCTTCCGCGTGGACGCGGCACCCTTGCCGGCCTGCGTGCTGCCCGGCGGCTCGCCCGGCATCGCGGCACAGCCTGCCAGCACCAGCAACGCGGCGCCATGCAGCAACCAACTGCGCACGGCGCGGCGGGTTGACGGACTGGGGAGTGGGACGGCGAACGGTTTGAGCATGGGCGCGAGTCTATCACGCACTTTGCGCCGTCCTATTTACATTTCCTATCAATTCACCCCTATCTCGTAGGCATCTTGCATTAACTTTGTAATATTTTCTTTCCGTTGTAACAGCGCCGCCCGCCAGCCCAGTGCTGGCGCGGGCCGGCGCCGATACAATCGGCGTATTCCCGCTCCGCGCCCGTGTGCACAGAAAACCACATGAAAGTCGTCGTCGTCCCCGTTACGCCGTTTGAACAGAACTGCACGCTGCTGATCGGCGAGGATGGCCGCGCCGCCGTCACCGACCCGGGCGGCGACATCGAGCGCATCCTGGCCGCCGCCGCTAGCCAAGGCGCGCGCATCGAAAAGATCCTGCTCACGCACGGTCACGTCGACCACTGCGCCGCCGCCGACGCGCTGCGCACGCAGCTTGGCGTGCCGATCGAAGGCCCGCACAAGGACGAGGCGTTCTGGATCGACCAACTGCCGATGCAGAGCCAGCGCTTCGGCTTCCCGCCCGCGCAGGCCTTCGTGCCCGACCGCTGGCTGGACGACGGCGATACGGTGGAAGCCGCCGGCCGCACGCTCGAGGTGTTCCACTGCCCTGGCCACACGCCCGGCCACGTGGTGTTCTTCAGCCGGCCCGACCGCGTCGCCATCGTCGGCGATGTGCTGTTTGCCGGCTCGATCGGCCGCACCGACTTTCCGCGCGGCAACCATGCGGATCTGATCCGCTCGATCCGCACCAAGCTCTGGCCGCTCGGCGACGACGTGACCTTCGTGCCGGGGCATGGCCCGGTCTCCACCTTCGGCGATGAGCGCGCGACCAACCCGTACGTCGCCGATCGCCTGTTTGCCGACGAAGGCACCGCATGAGCGACGACACCTCCGCCGACACCGCGCCCGCGGCCCCGGCCGACAAGCCGCGCCGCAAGCGTGGCAACCAGACGCCCGATACGCGTCCGGAGATCTACGTCAGCACCGACATCGAGGCCGACGGCCCCATCCCCGGCCCGCATTCGATGCTGAGCTTTGCCAGCGCGGCATACCTGGCCGACAAGACGCTCATCGGCACCTTCGAAGCGAACCTGGAAACCCTGCCCGGCGCCGAGGGCCACCCGATCCAGATGCAGTGGTGGGCGCAGCAGCCCGAGGCATGGGCCGCGTGCCGCCGCAACCTGGAAGCGCCCGAGGCGGCGCTGCCGCGCTACGTGGAGTGGGTCGAGAGCCTGCCCGGCAAGCCGGTCTTCGTGGCGTTTCCGGCGGGCTTCGATTTCACCTACATGTTCTGGTACATGATGCGTTTTGCCGGGCGCTCACCGTTCGGCTGGGCCGCGCTCGACATCAAGACGCTGGCCTTTGCGCTCACCGGCTTGCCCTACCGGCGCAACGTCAAGGCGGCCTTCCCCGCGCAGTGGCACGACCCGCTGCCGCACACGCATATCGCGCTGGACGATGCGAAGGAGCAAGGCGCGCTCTTCTGCAACATGCTCGCCGAGCTGCATAAACGCGCAACTGAGCGCGAAGCCGAGCACGCTGCGCTCCAAGCTGCTGCACTGCCCGCACAAGACTGAGCGCCCCGCGCATCACCCATCAAGCCAAGAGCGGCGTGGCATCAGCGTCTTGCCCGCGTGACGCACGCACCATGCCGCGGCGCAACTTGCGGCAGTGCAAACCCGCGTCTACGCTGGTCCTGTGCGAGGCGACCAGACGACTGCGCCAGCAGGTGCCGACACGCAAAGCCACTCGCATACGTCATTTGCGTGTCGTATCGTCATCGGGCCGCACGTACCCCGACGCCGGTGCGTGCCGGCGTCGGCCATCACATCAACGGCGGGAGGAACAGCGATGCGATTTTCCCGTGACGCGTTTGATACGCACCATCTGCGAGCGATGACGGAGCGCTTGCATTGGCATCGCAAGGCTTCGGCCAAGGCAATCCCGCTCGACGCGCGCGCGCATTCACATCTGCACCGCGCCCGCGGCGACGAGAGCGACGACGCTGAAGTCATGAAGGTCACAGCGGTTTCGACCGCAGTGGCGCTGGCAGTGGTGCTCGCCGCCATGCTGGCGATCGGATTCGGGTCAGAAATGACCCGATGGATGGGCCTGGAATGATCCGGAGCCCGTGCGCGTCTTGACGGACGCAGCCCCGGCCCTCGCGCAAGGCGATTCGGCCACCCCTGAACGGCCTGTCCGATGGAAATCGGCAGGCCGTTCAACTTTTTGGGGCTGCGGGATTTACTTGAGGAAAGCGTCGAGGGCTTCGGGCGTGCGGCCGATGGTGGCGTGGCCATTGCGGACCAGCAGCGGGCGTTGCAGGAGTTTCGGGTGGGCTGCGATGGCCTTGAGCAAGGCTTCGTCGGAGGCATCGGCCAGGTTGAGCTGGGCGTACTCGTCTTCGTTTTCGCGCACGAGGGTGCGCAGCGGTGTGCTCAGTTGGCTGGCGAGTTGCTTCAGGTCGGCCAGCGTGGGTGGGGTGTTCAGATATTCGATGACTTCGAGTGGCTCGCCGGTTTGCTTGGTGAAGGCCTCGGCTTGTTCAAGCGCGGTGCGGGATTTGGAGCAGCGGGGGTTGTGGTAGATCTGCATTTGGATGAGATGGCGGGCTTGTTGCGAGTGCTGCCATCTTAATGGCCCTGGTGGGCATCTCTGCATTCGTATCTTGCTATGGGGGGATTCGTGGGGATTTGTTCTTGTGGTGCATCCCTTGTTTCATCCCCTGCCGGGGCTGACTCACTTTCTTTGTCTTGCCAAAGAAAGTAAGCAAAGAAAGGCGCGCCCGAGATGGCGACCCATTCCTTGAATTTTTGTAACCGGGCGGAGGCGGGGAAAACTCGCTACGCTCAGACAGTTCCCCTTCTTTTTTCCGCCCGCTTACGAAAATTCAAGGCGCCATCTAGGGCAGGGGCAAAGCAAACCATCGAACACGGGGCGAGTCACCAGGAACGGATTTAGCGCATGCCTGCGCACACCATCGGTTTGGCCTTTGCCTTTTGACGTTGAGCCTAGGGCGTGTCGTCAAACTCGGAAAGGGCCTCTACCATTGAGGCCATGACAGTAAGACGATACGGGCTGCGCGACGATCAATGGGAGCGCATTCGCGAGTTGCTTCCGGGACGCAAAGGCCAGGTG